>Ga0206130_10000125_pt1 | contig 129292 bp, 130 predicted proteins | sample Helgoland_Spring_9_FD_148637 | JGI IMG/M metagenome (GOLD analysis project Ga0206130, IMG submission 148637) | Pelagic subsurface seawater microbial communities from Kabeltonne, Helgoland, North Sea - Helgoland_Spring_Bloom_20160512_1 | ecosystem: Environmental > Aquatic > Marine > Epipelagic...
GATTGAGGGTGACGTAGCCCTATCACAGGCAATCATTGACGCAGGTGCGGCTAAGTACGCAGCTGACAACGCCATTGATACACGTCCTTGTGATGCTAATAACAACGACGACGACTTCGACCTATAAGAAGCTGTTTTAGTTGATGGATTCGGGCCCTCTGATGAGGGTCCGAGTTTTAAATCAGTAGTACCCTTCCTAGCTATACTCTAAATATCGCTCTATTCACGCAACACTATCATCCTACTAGTCTTTTCAGATAACGGCTTTGCGTCGCCACTGTTAAAGCCCATCTCTGTTTACTCAATATCACGCATTCAGCTTTAAGGCTTAAGACAGCCACTCATAAATTCAAATCATTTTAGATAGGCCAATGTCGCGATGCGCCCAGTAGTGGCTTCTCTGCGATAAGAAAAAAACTGATCTTTCTCCGTATAGGTACAGTGTTCACCACCAAACACTTGGTTAACACCCGCTGCCGCTAGAATATGGCGTGCTAAGAGATAGAGGTCACATAAATAACTTTGTTCACTGTGCACTTGAAAAGCATCAGCCAGGCTAAGCTCTTGCTTGATGAACTCAGCTCGTACTTCAGCACCGACTTCAAATACCTGTGGTCCAATAGCAGGCCCTAACCAGGCATAAAACTCGACATCCGTAGACTGCTTAGATCGGATTATCGCCAAGGTGCTCTGTAATATTCCGGCTGCAAGACCACGCCAGCCAGCATGTGCTAAGGCCACACAGCTACCATCACTAGCAGCCAGCACTACTGGCATACAATCGGCACTTAAGATCGCACACACTGTTCCGACTTGTTGACTATAACTGGCGTCAGCCTGCGTCTTATCTGGTGCCAGACCATCGGCACAGACTACTGTCGTAGCATGCACTTGTTGTAACCATTTAGGTTCTTGAGGTAGTTGTAGCTGTTGCTTTAATAAGGATCGGTTACGTTCCACAGAGCTTGCATCATCGCCCACATGTAAAGCTAGATTCAGATCGTTATACGGTGCCGCACTAAAACCGCCATTACGTGTTGTGCTAAGCACCTCAACACAATGGCCTAAAGGCCAAGTGGGCTGGATCAGTAGCAGCCCTGGATCACTCACTGTGCTGAATAGGTCTTGAGGGCGGTCACCAAGGTTTGGAGGTCCTCAGGCATCGGCACCGACCATTTCACTTCTTCAGCCGTCACTGGGTGCTTAAAGGCTAGACTATGCGCATGTAAGGCCTGCCTTGGGAAGTTCGCTAACACTTCATTCAGCTCTGGCGCAACACCAGAGACTCGCTGAATCCGACGGGCATAAGTGGTATCACCAACTAAGGGGTAATTTAAACTCGCGAAGTGGACACGGATCTGATGTGTTCTACCCGTCTCTAGACTGGCCTCGATCAGCGTATGTTTTTGATATTTTTCAACCACCTTGTAGTGCGTGATCGCGTCTTTACCACGAGGATTGACGGCCATTTTAATTCGATCGTGAGGATGCCGCCCTATCGGCTTATCTATTTTGCCGCCAGAGATTACCTGACCCCTAAGAACAGCATAATATCGCCTTTGAACCACGTGATCTTGTAGGTTTTTTACTAATTCCGCATGTGCTATCAAAGATTTAGCCACTACCATCAACCCCGTCGTGTCTTTATCTAGGCGATGGACAATACCAGCCCGAGGAATTTCAGCGAGCTCCTCAGAATGATATAACAGTGCATTGAGTAAGGTGCCCTTAGCAATACCCGCGCCTGGATGAACCACTAGTCCAGCCGGCTTATTCACCACAAGGAGGTGCTCATCTTCAAAAACGACCTCTAGAGGGATGTTTTCTGCTTGATGTTGCTCATTGACAGATTCAGCCACAATCACGACATGGACCGATTCCCCCCCTTTTAGAGAGAATTTGCAGGGTTGAGTTGCGCCATCGACCTGTACTTGCGCTTGATTAATCCAGCTTTGTACGCGTGAACGCGAATATTTCCCGAGTAATTCAGTGAGTGAGCGATCGAGTCGCCAGCCAAGGTGATCATCAGGAATAATAAAACTATGGGTGATTTGTTCAGACATAATGTGCGTGCGCTAATGTGTGCGGTATACTACCGAGCTTAAGTAAAACTACTTCGATACCGATGCCTAAACTGCTAAAGCTCTTTCTCGCTACCATTCTTTGCATCAATCTGTCTGCCTGTTCCACAATTAAGGGGTTCTGGGGAGAAGATGACGATGAAGACGAGATTAGTGATGATATCAGCGCACGTCAACTTTATGATAAGGCGCGTGGTGAAATGTTTGGTAACCGCTCACTGGATGCGGTCACCAGTTATGCCCTACTAGAATCACGCTATCCGTTTGGTATTTACGCGCAGCAAGCGCAGTTAGATTTAGCCTATCTGTATTACAATCAGATGGATATGGATATTGCTGTCGACATGGCCGATCGCTTCATTCGACTCAACCCTGAGCACGAAAATATCGCATATGCTTATTACATCAAAGGTCTCGCCTTATTCGATAAGAGTAAGTCGATCTTTAATGCGATCATACCGCGTAACCCATCAGATAAAGATCCAAAGCCTCTACTAGCGGCATTTGAAGTATTTAATATCTTAATTGACCGATTTCCTGATAGTGATTATGCCTTTGATGCCCAGCAGCGCATGATCTTTTTACGTAACGAATTGGCCGAACACGAGGTCACTGTTGCAGATTTCTACATGCGTCGTGGTGCCTACCTTGCAGCAGCCAATCGTGCACAGTATGTGATGCAGAAATATCAGGGTGCACCGATCATGCCACAGGCGGTTTACATCTTAGAGCTGGCTTATCGTCAGTTAGAGATTAACGACCTAGCCGATGATACAAATAAGGTCTATGCCGCCAACTTCGTACTACCTGATGGCTCGATAAAAGACCCATCAACCATTGCTAGCAAGGTCAGTTGTGCCACTAGCGCATGGTCTCGCTTGCTCGAACGTTTGAATTTAAAGACCTATTACTGCGATTAAACCACCCTCAGCAGCTAGCATTGGGTATCACTTAAATCTGCTAAGCCTTTAATCCTTCAGATAGTTTAAAGCCCCTGAAGTGATGGGATAGCGACGATCCCGACCGAATGAGCGCTTCGATACCTTAACTCCTGGCGGCGCCTGTCGACGCTTATATTCGCTTCTAAGGACCATATTGATTACACGCGACACTATCGCTGGATCAAAGCCTTGATCGACGATATCTTTACGTGAAAAATCATACTCAATAAATAATTCAAGAATACGATCTAATTCAGAATATGGCGGCAAAGAGTCTTCATCTTTTTGATCTGGTGCCAATTCAGCACTGGGTGGTCGATCAATAATGCGCTGTGGAATCACCACAACATCATCGTTTTTATAATTTGCTAAGGCAAACACCCGAGTCTTTAAGACATCCTTTAAGGGCGCAAAGCCACCAGCCATATCGCCATACAAGGTGGCATAACCAACAGCCATTTCACTCTTATTGCCAGTCGAAATCAGCATATAGTCTGTCTTATTAGATAATGCCATCAGTAATAAACCACGGATGCGTGCCTGAATATTCTCTTCTGTAGTATCTGCTGACGCACCAGCGAAAGGCCCTGCCAAGACATCAAGAAACTGATCGTAAAGCGATTCAATCGAGATGACGCTATAACACACCCCCAAATTAGCAGCGAGTTCAGCCGCATCATCCAGACTCATTTGCGATGTGTATGGCGAGGGCATCATCACCGCATGCACCCGCTCAGGACCCAAAGCATCGACCGCCAGTGTTAATGCCACTGCCGAATCAATACCACCTGATAAACCGATCAGACCACCTTTGAAACCATTTTTCCGCACATAATCCTGCAAGCCATAGGTCAGCGCTTGATAGATCGCTGCATTCGTCTCTACAGGCTCTGCACATGTCTGTTTTACAAAACAGTGCTGCTCGCAATCAAATTCTAGGCTATAGATTCCTTCGGTAAAGGCTTGAGCTAGAAATACGACTTCTTTGTCTGGGTTGATCGCAAACGATTGGCCATCAAAGACCAGTTCATCTTGCCCACCAGTCTGATTTAAACAGGCTATTGGCAGGCCTGTTTCAGCCACTCTCTGTCTCAAGTTTTGAGTGCGCTCTAACTGCTTATCGCTATGGAACGGACTGGCATTAATATTTAAAACCAACTCAGCGCCTGCCTGCTTAGCCGCTGCGATAGGCTGTGGCCACCAAATATCCTCACAAATCGTCAGCGCTACCGAGACACCTGCTAAATCAAAGACACAGGCAGTGGTGCCTTCCTTGAAATAACGCTTCTCATCAAACACATTGTAATTAGGCAATTTGTTTTTGAAGTACTGCGCTGCAATTTCACCATCACGTAAAACTAGGGCCGCATTATATAAATCACTCTGTTGCATCCACGGTGTACCAACAACCGTCACGATACCGACCGACGCCTGCGCCAACCGCACAATCGTCTGATCGATACGCTCAAAGATATGGCTACGGTACAGTAAGTCCTCAGGTGGATAGCCAATAGTTGCTAACTCACTAAAGACCACACAGTCCGCCTGCTCAGCCTTCGCTTGCGCTAGGGCAGCCAACATTTTTTCGCAGTTACCCTCAATATCACCAACAGTAAAGTTCAGTTGGGCAAGTATGATATGCAAAGATGAATCCGACATTACATGATAACCATGGCTACAAAGGGACAGTGTAAACTGAATAATCAGTATTAATTCTGACTGAATATTATCATATACCAGCGACGGTTTCGGCCTCTCGACTGTACCGCCATTACACATCATAGCCACATTTGTGCGTTATCTCTGCACCCACTATCGTTATCTAAATACACCGTTAGTCAAAGCCAGAAAAAAGACGTATTCTCTGTCTACGTTTTTTGCTAAACGGGAGTATTTAAAGATGAAGACACTTAAAGATAAAAATAAAACTAAGGGCTTTACCCTAATCGAACTGATGATAGTTATCGCTATCATTGGTGTCTTAACCACGGTGGCCGTGCCCATGTATCAAGACTACACGGTACGTAGCAAAGTAGCCGCCAGCATGAGTGCTGTTAATAGTGTCAAATTCATTGCTGCTGAGACCTTTGCACGGAGCGGGATTTTCCCAGACGCTGGTAATGAAAACTATGGCTTACCGGCAAAAGAAGTTTATGCCGATGAGCTCATTAGCTCCATCGACATGCTGGCTTCTGGCGCCATTCAGATGGTCTATAAAAAACTAGGTGAGAATTTTGGTGAAAGCGACAGCGCAACATTCACACCCACAATTACAGGTGGCATGCTGCGTTGGAGTTGCCTGATCAGTAATGCGGATATCCAGGCTTATTTCCCTAGCAATTGTAAACAGGAATCGTCTACTGAAGGGCCCCCAGAGGAAACAGAATCTACGGACAGTTGATTCAACTCTTACTAAAGATACCTGCTGGTTCCTATGCCCAAAGACAGCATCACTTTTATCTGGCATGGCAAGGATTACCGTGGCAAATCAGCACATGGGCGTAGTCGCACGAGAGACGAAGATTCTTTACGCACTTCATTACGACAACAAGGCATCAAATTAATCCACGCTGAGACTGCACCCCCTGTACTCCAGCAGTTAATGAACATCGCCATCCGGAGATTTTCATTAACTAGCAAACTCAGAACCCAGCACCGAGTAAAAAAATCAGATATCAGTCATATTTTACAGCAACTCACCATGTTGCTTCAGGCTGGCATACCGATATTGCAATGCTTCAACACGCTTAATCATGGGCAAAAAAAACCCGCCATCAGACACCTGCTTACCGCCATAAAAAAAGAATTAGAAAGTGGCATCTCGCTAGCCGATAGCTTACGCAGGCAAGGCAATAATTTTGATCCCATATTATGTAACTTGATTGCACTCGGCGAGCACTCTGGAAGTCTAAATAGAGTACTTGAAAAGATTGTGCAACATAGAAGCAAGCTCGAAGAATTACAGCGTAATATTCGCCGCGCGCTAATCTACCCCTGCACAATACTGATGATTGCCTTCATCGTCGTTCTAATACTGTTCATTTGGGTAGTGCCACAGTTTGAAAAGCTATTTATTGATTTCGGCGCCGAACTACCTAGCTATACCCGCTTATTGATTCAATTCTCACACGCCATAAAAGCCTATAGTCTTTCAATCATTGGCACTAGCATTATCCTTATTGGCATCATTCGTTATAGCTATCAGAATAATCTAACCATCCGACGCCACTTAGATATTGCACGATTACATATTCCAATATTCGGCAAGGCTTATCATTGCAGCTTGCTCGCTAGATTTAACCGCACTTTATCGACACTATTTGGTGCCGGCTTACCCTTGGTTGACTGCCTCGATAAGCTTTCCATGGTTATGCCCAATCTAGCATTTCAAGAGGCCTGCACTATTATTGCAAAAGATATCCGTGCCGGTGAGTCACTCTCTGCTAGCTTTAAAAAAATTCGTTACTTCACGCCACTCATGCAAGACATGGTTAGGACTGGAGAAGAATCAGGAAGCTTATTACAGCTATTAAATAATCTATCTGAAATATATGAAAATGAGCTTGAGCAATGGGTTGCCGGCATGAATAGTCTGCTAGAACCCTTGATCATCAGTCTGCTTGGGCTTATCGTCGGAAGTCTTGTACTCGCAATGTACTTACCCATTTTCAAACTAAGTTCAATTATATAATTAAACTTAATAAGACCAGCATGCAGGGCAATAGCTTGGCAGCTCAAAATAACTAGCCTTAATCAACTTATACGAGAGCAAGATGATCGAACTCGCAGCGACACCAGCCATCTATCTATGCGTTGCCCTATTTGGCTTAATCTTAGGCAGTTTTCTCAATGTATTGATCTACCGCTTACCATTGATGCTGGAGTCAGATTTAGACATCACCCCTAAAGAAACTTTCAACTTAATACAACCGCGTTCGTTCTGTCCTCGTTGCAAGACACAATTGACTCTGCTTGAAAATATTCCGCTATTAAGTTTCATTCTACTCGCTGGTAAATGTCGTCACTGTAAGCAAGGCATTGCGATGCAATACCCGATCATTGAACTGGCATCCGCATTACTCGCTTGCATCGCCATCAAGCAATTTGGGTTGACTGCAAATGGTCTATTTGCCATGGTGTTTTTACTAGGTTTGCTCGCCTTAGCTATTATTGATATCAATACCATGACCTTGCCAGATGAACTCACATTAGGTCTGCTTTGGCTGGGCCTAGCATTTAATCTCTTTGGCTCTTTTGTGACTTTAGAGGAAAGTGTTCTTGGAGCTATGATTGGTTATCTTAGTCTATGGCTAGTCTTTCAGCTACATCGGTTATTAACCAATCGCGAAGGTATGGGCTATGGAGATTTTAAATTACTGGCCATGATTGGTGCTTGCTTAGGTTGGACTATCTTATTGCCAACCATTTTAATTGCCTCCATAAGTGCCAGCGTGATTGGAATCACCCTCTTATTATTTGGTAAGCTAAAAAAAGATAGCGCTATACCATTTGGACCATTTCTTGCCCTTGGGGCTAGTATTTGTCTACTATGGCATGATCAACTTAACGACTACTTTTTTAACTACTGAACCCGCAATGTTATTGATTGGACTCACTGGTGGTATTGGCGCTGGTAAAACAGAAGTCAGCGATTATTTACATTCACGTTATGGCATAAAAATAATTGATGCCGATGTGATCAGTCGTGAGCTATTACAGAAAGGTAGTAGTGCCTATCATGAAACACAACAGAATTTCCCCGCTGATGTTTTTGATGCGGAAGGCAATATAGACCGAAAAGCGCTTCGAACATTAATTTTTAATGATGAGGCTGCACGCCAAAAGCTTGAGGGAATTATTCATCCACGTGTCCGCAGTGAGATAAAAAGGCAACTCGACTGTAATGATTCTGCTTACTGCATACTTTCAGCACCGTTACTCATTGAGGCCGGAATGAATGGCCTCATATCACGTTTATTGGTGGTTGATTGCAACAAAGACCTGCGGATTCAACGTGTTGTAGCACGTGATGATTGTAAAGTAGAGAATATTGAAAAAATCATGGCACGCCAACTAGACGACAAACACCGATTAGACTGCGCTGATGATATCGTGATCAACAATAGTAATCGCGCCAATCTCACTGATCAGCTAGATCAGCTACATAAAAAATACTTGGATTTAACACATCAAGCGTCCCATAATCCTACTTATGTCTAATCAGCAAAATCCAGCACAGAAGTCTATTGTATTTGAGCAGCCTCTCAATGAGCGGATTCGTACGTTTATGCGTATTGAACATTTATCTGCACGCTGTAACTACTGTTTAGATCAGACTACGCCTTGGGGTAGCCACCTATCCTTATCGGCTCTGATTGAACTGATAAATCTAATTTCACGCGGTGATCTAAAGCAAGAGATACTAAAAGAACTTAGCCGCCAATTAAATACATTAGACGGTTTTTTGAAGACTGAAAAAATTGATCGTGGCAAGCTACAAGATTTAATTAATACCCATGAACAACTCATTTCTGAAATGAGTGCAATCAATGGTCAGCTCTTATTGAGCACAAAAGAAAACGAGTTTATTAAGGCTTTCAGTCAACGCGCTAGTATTCCTGGTGGCACCTGTGACTTTGATCTACCGGCCTATCATTTTTGGTTGGCACAAGACATCAATAGTAGACAACAAGCACTGCGAGAATGGGTCGCGCCACTAGAGTTAATTCAGCGCTCAATTACCACCTGCCTAAATCTAATCAGAACTAGTACGACACACGAAGACTGTATCGCAGAGCAAGGCTTTTACCAGCGCACCCTAGATTCAGGACAACCCTCTCAAATACTGCGAGTAGCAGTTGATAGAGAGCTAGGATGTTTCCCTGAGATTAGCGCAGGCAAGCATCGCTTCTCAATTCGATTCATGAATCAGCATGACCTTAAACTTACGCCTAAACAGGTTCAGCTTGATATGAAGTTCGAACTCACCTGCTGTACATTCTAAGACAACAGAATAGTCTTAACCTGCAAAGGCGCGAATACCTGCAATGCCATGACCACCATGTGCTTGCGCCACAGCTAGTTGATCTTTTGTCATACCACCTAAAGCAAATACTGGCCAATTACTCATACTTGATAACCGCTGAAATCCAGCCCACGCTAAAGGTTCACACTCGCTGTGAGTAGGTGTTTTCAAGACAGGTGCCAGCAGGATACAGCGCAACGACAAGGCATTCGCCATACTCAACTCTTCCTCATTATGTACCGACGCTGAGAAATACTGATGCCTCTCTCCCGATTGATGTTTTGCGTAGGCAAGGCGTAATTGCTTGGTACTTAAATGTAAGTAGGGCCACTGCTCTGCTGTAAGCCAATGCAGCGGACAATTTAATATCAACTGCGCTTGCTGTTCTGCCACCAAGTCTTGCACGCTATCCAGTAGTTTGAAGTAATGCTGCTTCGAGAGTGTTTGCGCACGTAATTGAATTAACTGAATACCAGCTGCAAGCTGCGTTTCAATCTGTTGCTCTAATTGATCAGTCAGCACAGCCTGATCTGCAATCATATAGCGCGTCTCTAATTGCAACGCCCGCACTATCGTTTGATTGGCTGGCGGCATATTTGCCAAGGATAAATCTGCCAGTGCTTGCCAACATACTAACTGACCTTCATCACCTGTTGGCAGATGCTCATAGGCCTCAACAACAAACACGTGAAAGCGAATAGCCAACCCTGGATATTGGTAATCAAAGCTAAGGAAAAATTTTGCCTGAGTGACTACAATCCCAAGCTCTTCTTTTAATTCACGACGCAAAGCCATTTTGGGTGATTCCCCCAGCTCTACCTTGCCGCCTGGAAACTCCCATAAACGAGCCATATGCACGTTTTCAGCACGTTGCTGAACGAGGATGTCAGATGATTGATTATGTATCAGTGCAATTGCTACATGCAGGGGATCATGCATATGAATTTGGCATACAGGTCTGATTAAATTTAGGTTCGATATTCTGCGTTGATACGAATGTATTCATGCGTCAAGTCACAGGTCCATACTGTAACTGTTTCAATGCCATCATTTAAATCGATGAGCAGATTAATTTCATCCTGCATGAATGCAGCCTTACCCTGCGCTTCACTATAGCTAGAGTGGATACGTCCATCTTTCCAGATCACCACATCATTTACTGTCAGACTGGCTTTAGCTAGATCTAATCGGTCTGATTCGATCTTACCAGCAGCGGCAAGAATTCGGCCCCAATTAGCATCAGAGGCAGCTAGAGCCGTCTTGACTAGAGGTGAGTTAGCCACCGACATAGCTATCTGTTTAGCTAAGCCTTTATCTGCTGCGGTCGCCACTTGCACACTAACGAACTTAGTCGCGCCCTCACCATCACGCACTATCGATTGCGCTAGAGCCTGCATCACATCACACAACGCAGTTTGAAATTCCAGCTGTTGTGCCGGTGTTAGATCAGCATAATTTAATTTGGCACTGCCACTAGCGATGAGCACACAGGCATCATTGGTTGAGGTATCACTATCTACCGTAATGGAATTAAAAGACTGCTCAACCGTCTCATCCAATAAACGCTTTAATACATCTTTAGAAATCACTAGATCAGTAGCGACATAGGCCAACATAGTTGCCATATTTGGCGAAATCATGCCTGAACCTTTAGTCATACCGGTAATCGTAATCGCTTTACCATTCAGTATGATTTTTTTGCTTTGGGCCTTGGCTACAATATCAGTTGTTAGGATAGCAGCAGCGGCCTGCAACCAATGATCCTCAGAGAGCTGCTGCTGTAGATCAGCTAAACAGACCTTAATCTTATCGCTATCCAGTAGCTCACCAATTACACCAGTGGAAAATGGCAGTACTTGATTGGCATTAACAGCACATTGATTAGCCACATCTAAACAAGTTTTTTCTGCTGCCTGCATGCCGGCACTACCCGTACCTGCATTAGCATTGCCCGCGTTGATAATAAGATAGCGTGGCGTGGTTGCTTGTAAGTGAGCTAACGCTAACTCAACTGGGGGTGCACGAAATTTATTCTGGGTGAATACCGCTGCCACTTCGGCCGCTGGATCAATCTCAATCAATACCAAATCATCACGATTTTGATAACGCATAGCTGAAGCGGCAGTCGCTAAACGCACACCAGGTACAGGCAGTAAGGCAGTCGGTGCGGTTAAGTTAACAGGCATGGCTAAGTTCTAAGCTAACTTACCGTGGCATTGCTTAAACTTCTTACCAGAACCACAGGGACAAGGATCGTTACGGCCAATCTTATCTGGAACACGCATCGGCGCTGTTACTGGCTTGCTACGTTTTTTACTCGCAGGCCTTTCAGCATTATCTTGTGGCTGCGGGTTAAGAATATTACTGGCTGCCTCATGACGCATTTCAACGGCGTCTTGCTCTGGCTTAAAGACCGGTTCAAATTCTGGTTTCTGTGCTGCCTCAAACTGAATCTTACAAAGCAGACCTACCGTATCTGATTTAATCTGATCCAATAACTGCTGAAACATATCAAATGCTTCACGCTTATATTCTTGTTTTGGATTTTTCTGTGCATATCCTCGCAGGCCAATACTTTGACGCAAATAATCCATCGCTGCCAAGTGTTCTTTCCACTTACCATCAAGAATCTGCATCATAATATCTTTCTTCAGATTCTTCATAACGTCTGCGCCAATCAATTCTTCCTTGGCACTCAGCAGATCGTTTACTTCTTGGTGGATACGTTGACGCAGACTCTCTTCATGCAACTTATCGTCTTCATCTAGCCACTGATTGATGTCCGCTTTCAGACCCAGCTCTTTATCCAGAGCAGCCGTTAGACCTTTAGGGTCCCACTGTTCAGGCATGCTCTGTGGCGCGATATAGCCACTAATAATATCCTCAACCACATCGAAGCAGATCGCCTCTATATTCTCATTGATATCATCAGCCAGCATCAGCTCATTACGCTGTTCGTACACCACTTTACGTTGATCGTTAGCGACATCATCATATTCCAACAGATGCTTTCGTATATCAAAGTTATGTGATTCTACTTTTCGCTGTGCATTTTCAATCGCCTTACTAACCCAAGGGTGTTCAATCGCCTCACCCTCTTCCATACCTAACTTTTGCATCATGGTGCGCACGCGATCAGAAGCAAAGAGGCGCATTAAGGTATCTTCCATAGACAGGTAAAAACGACTGGAGCCAGGATCACCCTGACGGCCAGAACGTCCGCGCAATTGATTATCAATACGTCTAGACTCGTGTCTTTCTGTGCCAATGATATGTAAACCACCGGCAGCTAAGACCTGTTCGTTGGCTTGTTTCCAATCGACCCTTAGCTTTTCTATAACCGTCGAATCACCCTCTTCACCTAGGGCATCAATCTCTGGTTGAATGTTGCCACCGAGCACAATATCAGTACCACGACCGGCCATATTAGTGGCAATAGTAACTGCTTTAGGACGCCCAGCTTGAATAATAATCTGCGATTCAGAGGCATGATGTTTTGCATTCAATACCTGGTGCTCGATACCTGCTTCAGTTAACAGTGTATCCAAAACCTCAGAGGACTCAATCGAAGCGGTTCCAACCAAAACAGGCTGTCCCCTAGAGGCACAATCACGCACATCTTCTAGGATAGCCTGATACTTATCTTGCATCGTGAGATACACCAGATCACTACGGTCATCACGTATCGCATCTTGGTTAGTTGGTACAACGACTACTTCAAGACCATAGATTTGTTCAAACTCAAATGCTTCAGTATCAGCAGTACCTGTCATACCACTCAGCTTATCGTATAGACGGAAATAGTTTTGGAAGGTGATCGAAGCTAGGGTCTGATTCTCGTTTTGAATCTCTACGCCTTCTTTTGCTTCCACTGCTTGATGCAGCCCTTCAGACCAGCGACGTCCAGGCATAGTACGGCCAGTAAATTCGTCGACAATCACAATCTCGTTGTCACGCACAATGTAATCGACGTTCTTTTGGAACAGGACATTGGCGCGCAGAGAGGCATTCATATGATGCAGTAAGCTAATATTAGCGCTGTCATATAAAGAGTCATCGGCTTCTAATAAACCAGCCTCAATAAGTAACTCTTCAATATGTTCATGGCCCTGCTCACTGAGGAAAATTTGTTTTGATTTCTCATCAACAAGGTAGTCGCCTTCACTTTCCTCATCAGCTTGACGTGAAAGTGACGGTACTATCTTATTCGCATGTTCATATAAGTCAGAACTGTCATTCGTAGGACCTGAAATAATCAGTGGTGTACGAGCTTCATCAATAAGAATTGAATCGACCTCATCAACCACGGCAAAGAATGGTGCACGCATGACTTTTTGATCGGCTGCGAATTTCATATTATCGCGCAGGTAATCGAAACCAAACTCATTATTAGTGCCGTAGGTAATGTCTGAAAGATAGGCATCACGACGTTGTTCATCTGGCAGACCGCCGGTAATAACTCCAACGCTCATCCCGAGGAAGGTATACAACTTACCCATCCAGGCTGCATCTCGTTCGGCCAAGTAATCATTCACAGTAACAACGTGAACGCCCTCACCTTGCAAGGCATTTAGATAGACTGCCAGGGTAGCGACCAAGGTCTTACCTTCACCAGTACGCATCTCAGCGATATTGCCATTATGTAATACCAAGGCACCAACTAATTGCACATCATAATGACGCATACCCATCACCCGAACACCTGCTTCACGAACTACCGCAAAAGCTTCAGGGATCAGTGAATCTAATGTAGCACCAGCTGCCAACCGAGCCTTGAACTCTTCTGTTTTGGCGCTCAGCTCAACATCACTAAGGGGCTGCATCTGTGCTGCCTGATCATTAATCTGGACAACCAGTTTTTTATATTTTGATAGCACTCGTTGATTACGACTACCAAAGATTTTTTTTGCGATTTTTCCAATCATATATAAGAGATCGACTAAGACGTTAAAGTAAGGCGCAGATCAATTTCATCTTGCACCGCATACAATTTATAAGTCTCTGACTGCCATACAGACAAAGGCTTGTTTATTCTGTTCAAATATTTTTTCGCCACCTTAGAATGTCTTATTACTAGGGCGCTTATTTCGAGTGATTAAGGAACTTCACAGGATTAACATGACGTCCATTTTTTAGTACTTCGAAATGAACATGTGGACCGGTTGAGCGTCCCGTACTCCCTATTGCAGCAATGACATCACCACGCTTAACCACTTGACCTGGGTTAACGTAAAAATCTTTACTATGCCCATAGCGTGTTATATAACCATTGCCGTGATCAATCTCGACTAGATTGCCATAACCACTTTTTTTAACTGCTAAAGTCACAATCCCATCAGCTACAGCTAAAACATCTGCACCCGCTTTACCGGCAAAATCGATGCCTTTATGCAATGCTTTACGACCAGTAAAGGGATCAGTACGTTCACCAAAATTGGATGAAATCCAACCCTTTCTAATCGGACGACCACTTGGCATGGTGTCTTCATTTCGCTGCCGTGAGCTTAAGACTGCATCCAAGGTTAGTAATTTATTCTGCTGACTCTGTAATTCAGACTCGATCAAATTCAGTGTGTGTTCCATTTCTGAGAGCAATTCGACATGATCACTACTGTCTACTAAGGCTGCTGCTGGACCACCAAAGCCAAGATCCGAGTTAAAATCAATCTCCAAATCATCGATTTCAGCGGTAATCATCAATTTATTACCAATGGCTTCTAAACGGTTAATATAGGCCTGAAAATACGCGATCTTCTGCGTTAATGCCTCTATCTGCGCTTCACTCTCACCCCGCATACCCTCTAACAGGCTATGCTGCTGCGCTACATCATTCTTCCATTGCGCTAATAACGTTTGCTGACCAAAACTACCACCAAGATAGTAGCCCGTAAGCCCACAGCTGACGGCCAATATCACCAGGCCTAGCCGAACTAGCACACGTTGGCGCTGGCTATACAACGAGAGGTTTAGACGTCGCTTAATGCCACGAGGGGAGATGAGTACGTTCATTTGGGTTATTCTACGGCCTTGGGGTGCTTTCGTATATAGAGTGCTCGGGCGTCAAATCACTACTAGTTTTGTCATATTATGCAATCGATCAGCCATCTCATTCATCGGCATTATCTAAAGAAAGCCGCCTTTCTAGGCCAACTTAGCGCCAGCATACGTAGCCGTTTATCACCGGATTTAGCGCCACATTGCTGGGTTGCAGATATCGCAACCAACCAACTGACCATCATCACCAATCGAGCAGAGCGTGCAACTCTGCTGCGCTACCAGCAACATGAGATCTTAAAACAGCTGAACGAGGAGTTCTCAGCTGAATTAGGTCGACCTCTTTATCGCCTACGCGTTCGATTGGATCACCGTATGTCCGATAATATTATAAAACCGACAAAATCTGGCATGAATCCACATAGCTCCCGCTATAAATCAGAATGCAAAAAACTACGTAAGATTCTTGAATAAACTAGACCCTTACTAATCTGCCTGACGACGTAAGAAAGCAGGAATATCTAGATAGTCTTCATCTAAGCTTCCGGCAGTCGCTGTATTATTATCTTCAGCCGCACGCAAAACAGTTGGGCGATCTAACTTACTGTAATCGCTACCCATTTGTGCTGTATCGGCTAATTGCTGATTAACCAGCTTAATCTCTGGCTTACCTAGCTGTTGTGCAACTTCTCTGCCAATACCCGTAGCCACTACAGTGACGCGTAGTCTATCTTCCATCATTTCATCAATAACGGTACCGACCACCACAGTTGCATCATCTGAAGCTAAACCTTCAACATGCGAACCAACTTCAGAGATTTCACTCATAGTAAGCTTGCTGCTCGCCGTCACATTAACCAAGATGCCATGTGCACCCGTGATATTAATGTCTTCAAGTAGTGGGCTAGATACTGCTGATTCAACCGCTTCGCGCGCACGCTCAGGGCCAGTAGCCATTCCAGACCCCATCATTGCCATACCCATTTCTGACATCACCGTTTTTACATCAGCAAAATCGACGTTGATCAGACCAGGGCAGGTAATCACTTCTGCAATACCTTGCACTGCACGTAATAAGATATCATTAGCAGCCTTAAAGCCATCTAGCATGGTCATATCTTTATCCAGAACGGTGAGTAATTTCTCGTTTGGAATAGTGATAAGAGAATCCACATGTTGCGATAGCTCTTCGATGCCACGCTCGGCAATCTTACGACGCTTAGAGCCTTCAAATGGGAAGGGCTTGGTCACAACGGCCACTGTTAGGATGCCAAGTTCACGTGCAACCTCTGCAACAATCGGTGCTGCACCAGTACCGGTACCACCACCCATGCCTGCCGTAATAAAGAGCATATCGGCACCAGCAATCGCATCATGAATACGGTCTCTATCTTCTAATGCTGACTGACGTCCAATCTCAGGATTAGCACCCGCACCTAGGCCCTTTGTAATATCGGTACCTAATTGGAATGTAATCTTTGCGCTTGATCGTTGCAGTGCTTGTGCATCTGTATTGGCACAGATAAAACTTACGCCATCAATCGATGCTTGCACCATGTGCTCAACAGCATTACCGCCACCGCCGCCAATACCAATCACCTTAATGACAGCACTCTGTCCATATGAATCATCAAATTCAAACATCTACCTTCTCCTCGTTTTTATTACTAAAAATTGAAATATATAAAATTCTAAAAATTACCTTGTAGCCAATTTTTTATGCGTGCGAATTTGGATGAAATACCACTCGCAGAAAATGTATTTGGTTCTTTTAAGGCCGCATTTCTCGCGCCAAATAACAACAAGCCGACACCAGTGGCATGTATCGGATTACGCACCACCTCGATCAGTCCTGTGACATATTGCGGCACACCTAAGCGCACTGGCATATGAAATACTTCCTCAGCCAATTCAACGACGCCTTCCATTTTTGCGCTACCACCCGTTAAGACGACACCTGCTGCAATTAGGTTTTCATAACCACTGCGGCGTAGTTCTGCCAAGATTAGTGACATTAATTCTTCATAGCGTGGCTCAACTACTTCAGCCAAAGTTTGTCGTGCTAACTTTCTCGGAGGACGATCGCCAACACTAGGCACCTCGATCACCTCATCAGGATTGGTTAGTTGACGCAGTGCACAGGCATACTTGGTCTTAATTTCCTCGGCATATTGCGTAGGAGTACGCATCGCTACTGCAATATCATTAGTCACTTGATCACCTGCGATTGGAATGACTGCTGTATGTTTAATTGCACCTTCAGCAAACACGGCGATATCTGTGGTACCACCACCAATATCAACCAAGCAAACACCTAGATCTTTTTCATCTTCAGTCAATACGGCATAGCTCGAAGCCAGCTGCTCAAGAATAATGTCATCGGTTTGTAAACCACAGCGCTGAATACACTTAACAATATTCTGCGCAGATGATTCAGCACCTGTGATTAGATGAACCTTGGCCTCTAAACGAACACCAGACATACCAATGGGTTCGCGTATCCCTTCTTGTTCATCAATAACAAATTCCTGTGGAATCACATGTAGTACTTTTTGATCTGCTGGAATAGCAACAGCTCTGGCCGCATCAATCACACGATCAACATCACTTTGCACGACCTCACGATCTTTGATTGCAACAATGCCATGTGAATTCATGCTTCTAATATGGCTACCCGCAATACCGGCATAGACAGAATGAATCTGACAACCAGCCATCAATTCAGCCTCTTCTACTGCTCTCTGTATTGATTGCACTGTGCTTTCAATATTCACAACCACGCCTTTTTTTAGGCCGCGTGACTGATGGGAGCCGATACCGATAATTTCGATTTCGCCTTCTTCAGTAATCTCACCAACAATCGCCACCACTTTCGAGGTACCAATATCAAGACCAACAATCATGCCTTGTTCACTTCGTTTTCCCATATCGCATAGTCCGGTTTATGAGTCTTTTTGTTTCCATTGCACAGCAAATCCATTGCTATGACGTAGATCCATTTCGGCAATCATGGCTCTCTCCTTTAAAGGAAAGAAACTCAATGCCGAACGTGCTATTTGCATCTGCTTAAGATAGTCGCGCCGACTTAATTTCAACACGATGCCATTTTCAAGCTTTACTCGTTTGTCATAGCGACCATCTTCATGCACTGCATGTATTGCTAAATCTAACTGTGCAAAAGAGTCTGCGTAATCACGATAAAAGCTAGCTAAGTGCACACTACGCTCAGGACTGCCTGAGAGTGCCACTAACTGTTCAAACTGAGAGGCCTCACTGACTTCAAACACCTGATAACGCTGATTCAGCAAAGCGTTCTCCTGCCAGCGAAACACAGGCTTTTGCTCTTCTATTACAATCGATAGCTCACTAGGCCAGCGACGCTTAATAGTGGCGCTAAATATCCAAGGCAAATCTTCTAAATCTTTTTCAAATGCAGCTAAATTAATCGTAAAGAATCCTTCATGTGAATAATCAGCAACCACTTCACGCAGACCATCACGATCTACATACTGCAGAGCGCTATTCACAACAATCGATCGAATAGAAACACGCTCAAGCAAACTGACAAGATATAAAGCTGCAATAACCAAGCTAGCCACTGCAAACAGCTTGAACAATTCACGCATCTCAACACGCGTCACTTGGGCGACGTTTTGAGTCTTACGTGAACGAGTTTGTGTATTTCTACGCAACTTCATAACAGGTCCTACTCGCTGCTAAAATACGTAATACCAATTGCTGAAAATCAACGCCTATATGCTTTGCAGCCATAGGAACTAAACTATGATCAGTCATACCAGGCACCGTGTTCACTTCTAAAAACCAAGACTTACCCTGATCGTCTAACATCATATCTACTCGTCCCCAGGATGTTGCATTGGTCGCACGAAATGCCTGTAGTGCCTGCACTTGCAGTTGAACCTCTGCCATCTCTTCTAGACCACAGGGCAGCAAATATTGTGTGTCATTCGATTTATATTTAGCTTCAAAATCATAGAAGTCATGTGGCGTTTGTAACTGAATAACCGGCAAGGCCTCATCATCCAAGACAGAGACGGTGTACTCACTGCCTTCCACCCATTCCTCAGCCATCAGCTCACCACTAAAGGCATGTGCTTTTAGACAGGCGGCGACAAATTCAGCCTCACTAGTAATCTTCGCAATACCGAGGCTAGAACCTTCACATGAAGGTTTCACAATAAACGGCACCCCGAGATGGTTTGCCACGTCTTTAAACTTAGTGCTGTCATGTATCTCAGAAAAACGTGGAGTTGGAATACCCATCGTCAACCAAATCTTTTTTGTCATGATCTTATCCATACAAATACTGGATGCCATGACACCACTACCGGTATAGGGAAGCCCAATCATCTCCAAACCGCCTTGAATACAGCCATCTTCACCACCACGACCATGCAAAGCAATAAAGGCATGCTTGAACTTCTCATCTTGCAAGCGATTAAAAATATGCTCATCGACATCGATACCATGGGCATCAACACCTGCATTAATTAAAGCAGCCAGCACTGCATTTCCGCTGCGTAGGGATATCTCACGCTCACCAGAACGCCCACCCATTAACACGGCAACCTTGCCAAAATCATTTTGCTCTATATCTGTCATCACCATTCCATCCCACCGAGCAGACGCACTTCAGGCTCTAGCTCAATACCATATTGTTTTTTCACTGTACTCATTACCGTCGACATCAATTGTGTAATATCTGTAGCACTTGCATTACCGGTGTTAGTAATAAAATTGGCGTGCTTAGGAGAGATCTCTGCACCCCCAATCTTCAGCCCTTTAAGGCCACACTCTTCAATCATCTTCGCTGCAAATAGGCCGGGAGGATTTTTAAATACAGAGCCACAATTCTTCTCTCCAATCGGCTGGCTATCATTACGTTTAGCCAATAGCTCACGGATTGAAACTGATTCTTCATCTTCTTTAGCTGGCGACAATTGAAAGTGAGCAGCAACAAACCATTCATCCGCAGCCGTCTCTACTGATCGATAGGAAACCTTAAATTCATCTGCCGGGCGCTGTTGCACCTCACCGGCACGAGTAATCACTTCTAGCGATTGAACATGCTCCCAAGTACAGCCACCGAAAGCACCAGCATTCATCGCTAAAGCACCACCGACTGTCCCTGGGATACCAGCCATGAATTCAACGCCCTGCAGCCCATGTTTCACAGAATTACGTGCCAGCTTGGAACAAGCGACACCCGCCTCGACATAAACGCTATAACCCTCTTCATAACTGATTTTTTGCAGACCAGGATGTGAAACCACAACCACCCCTGATAGACCCTCATCAGGAATTAACACGTTTGAACCCAAGCCCATCCAGAAAAACGGAAGTGAACCATCATATTGTTTAAAGAAGGATTGCAGATCAGCCATATCAGCTGGCTGAAATACACACTGCGCTCTGCCACCAACACCCCAGGTGTTATATGCCATCATCGGCTCATCAAAGGCCAGTTTGCCGCGCACATCTAATGCCTGTAACTCAGCGACCATGATGGCTCACTCCCTGAGTAAATTGATCAAAGGCTGCCTGTGCTAAACGGCCTATGCTGCCTGCGCCCATGGTCAGGACTAAATCATCCGCTAGCATGATATTTTCAAGTGCAGCAAAGAGTGATTGCTCAGCCGTTAGCACGATAGGTTCAACCAAGCCTTTATTACGCAGTGCACGCGCCAAAGCAGCACTGTCTGCATCATGCAATGGCTCTTCACCTGCGGCATAGACTGGCATCAGGAGTAACACATCAACCAATGCCAAGGCGTCAACAAAGTCATCAAATAGATCACGCGTTCGGCTATAACGATGTGGTTGGAATACAGCAACAAGGCGTTTTTCTGGCCATGCTGCACGCGTCGCATTTAAGCTCGCAATCAATTCCCTAGGATGGTGTGCGTAGTCATCATAAAAACACACATCACTATATGCATAAGGCACATGGCCCAGGCATTGCATGCGTCTACCGATACCAGCAAAAGAACTCAGTGCCTGCGCAATAGATGCGGTATCCAGATTGCATTCCAAACCGATAGCGATCGCTGCCAAGGCATTTTGCACATTATGTTCACCAGGCAAATTAAGACGAAATTTCAGCTCTTCTGTCGCAGCTTCAACCGTCACTGAAAATGATACTTCACCTTGCTCATGCACAAGATTATGTGCACGCACATCGGCATCCTCAGAAAAACCATAGCTAATAAAAGGACGCCCTAAATCAGGCAATATTGAGCGCACTTCTGGATCATCAATGCAGAGCACAGCCAAACCATAGAATGGTAAGTTATGCAGAAACTCAACAAAGGCCGCACGTAGTTTTGAGAAGTCATTCTCATAAGCAGACAGGTGGTCGGCATCGATGTTAGTAACGACAGCAACCACTGGTTGTAGATGCAAAAACGAAGCATCGCTCTCATCAGCTTCGGCAATCATTACATCACCAGCACCCAAGCGTGAATGACTACCCGTGCTATTAACCTTGCCACCAACAATAAAGGTCGGATCTAAACCTGCCTCACCCAAGACTGCAGCGACTAGGCTAGTCGTTGTAGTTTTACCATGTGTACCCGCAATCGCAATACCCTGGCGGAAACGCATCACCTCGGCCAACATCTCTGCCCTAGGAATAACTGGAATACGTTTTTCATGCGCTTGTATAAGTTCGACGTTATCAGGCTGAATCGCAGATGACACAACGATTACATCCATGCTTTCAACCTGCTCAGCAACATGTCCTTGATAAATCGTTGCGCCCAAATCAAGCAGACGACGAGTGGCTGCATTTTCTACTTGGTCAGAGCCAAAGACTTGATAGTCGAGACTGAGTAAGACCTCAGCAATACCACTCATACCAACACCAGCAATACCAATGAAGAATATATTTTTAACACCACGTTTAGGCATCAGGCTGCTCAAGCTTTCCATTAGTGCAGACCTCCTGCACTTGTAGGCGAACTACCACCCTGCTGACAACTATCGGCAAGCACAGTGGCTGCATCCGTTCGACGCAGGTTATACGCTGCATTCGCCATCGCTAACAAGTGCTCAGGCTTAGACATCAATTTGCTTAACAGTACAGACATCTGCTCTGCTGTAGTGTCTCGCTCTTGCATCAGATAAGCCGCACCGACACGTACAAAGCTATTGGCATTACTGGTTTGATGATCATCTACTGCATGCGGATAAGGCACTAATACAGCAGGCAAACCAACACTTGCTATTTCAGCCAGAGTCATCGCTCCACTGCGACAAATTACTAGGTCAGCCCAGGCATAAGCAGCAGCCATATCTTCAATGAATGGCATCACACGTGCTTCTATCCCTTTCTCTTTGTAAGCCTGACTTACTTCATCGATTTGCTGCTTGCCTGTTTGATGCCAGATCTCCAATGTTCGCGCTTGCTCAAGGGCAGCCAAACTAGCCGGCAACAACTGATTCAAGCCACGTGCACCCAGACTGCCACCAATAATCAAAATTCGTCGCGCCTCTGCTCTGCCTGCATAGCGTTCATCTGGAGATGGCAGAGATAACATTTCTGAGCGCACCGGATTACCACAATGCACAGCCTTTGCATTTGATTGGGTCAGATCAAAGCCACTAAAGAAAGTCGTAACGAATGGTGCCAGCAAGCGATTAGTCAAACCAACAGTCGCATTCTGTTCATGAATCACCACCGGCATACGCATTAGGCTAGCGGCCAAGGCACAAGGCCCTGCAACAAAGCCACCCATGCCTAGTAAGGCCTGTGGTCGCTCACGTAAAACAATAACAAATGCCTCTGCCATGGCTCTAGCCAATAAGAAAGGAGCCTTCAATAACTGCAGCTTACCTTTGCCACGTAAGCCTTGAATATGCATATGAATTAAACGCAATCCTGCTGCTGGAACGACATCGGCTTCAATCCCATTTGCAGTACCAACCCAAACGATAGGCACGCCTCGTTGACGCAACTCTTTAGCCACTGCCAATGCAGGGAATACATGTCCACCAGTACCACCAGCCATGATCATTACGGGTCTCATGTCCGCACCCCGCTACTTCTCAAAGACCTGCGACGGGCACCCTGTTGATTGATTTCAAGATAGACACGTATCATCAAACCTAAGGCAATGCTGGTTGCCAGGAAGTTACTGCCACCGACGCTGATCAACGGCAAACTAAGACCTTTAGTTGGCAACACGCCCATATTCACACCAAGACTAATTAAAGTCTGCAAGGCAAACCAAACCGAACAACCATAGCCAACTGCTTGTGCAAACATCAGGCCTGAACGACCCGCTTGTGCTGCCAAGTCAAAACAACGCCAAATCATGAAGGCATAGGTTGCCAGTAAAAGTGTCACACCAAACAGCCCAGTCTCTTCTGCAAGTACAGCAAAGACAAAATCATTATGTGCCTCTGGTAGGTAAAACAACTTCTGCATGCTATCGCCAAGGCCGACACCAAATGCACCGCCATTACCGATCGCAATCAAGGCTTGGATTAATTGAAAGCCAGTATTTTGAGGGTCTGCCCATGGATCCATAAAACCGGTTAATCGGGCCAGACGATAGTTTTCACTCAGGGCTAATAAGGCAAGACCAGCCCCACCCAGAATCAATGCAATCAGACAGTAGATGAAACGTGCCCCACCTAAAAACAACATGGCAAAGGCAATCACAACAAAGACAACCGATGAGCCAAAGTCTGGCTCCAGCATGAGTAGGCCAACAAAGGCTAATAGCACTAACATTGGATTAATGAAGGCAGAAAGCTCTATGCGCAAACGTTCCTGATGACGCACGATATAACCAGCGAGATAAATAATGAGCGCCACTTTAGCAAACTCAGAAACCTGTAAAGTGAAGGGGCCGATAGCCAACCAACGGCTACTACCATTAACGCTACGACCGATACCGGGAATCAATACTAGAATCAAAAGGGCAAACGCAATCACTAATGCCAACGGCCCCAAACGTTGCCATACACGCAGCGATATACGAGATACTGTGAACATAACAATCAGACCCAGCGCCATGAATATCAACTGACGCTTGACCTGCGTGAATGCAGGCAAGCCATTCTTATATGCCATCTCAACCGTAGTTGAAGTCGTCATAGTGATGCCGACTGCCATCAGGATAAGCAATACATATAGCAAGCGCAGATCGATATATTCCGACAACTGCTCTGCCCATGGCAACGGCTTTTGTTTAAACAGCATGTTGCCCTCTCATAATCTGCTTACGCACTAATTGCACAAAGCTGTCACCACGTTGCTGATAGTTATCAAACATATCAAAACTGGCACAGGCAGGAGAAAACAAGACCACATCTCCGGCGCGAGAGTGCTTGTCACTTAAGGTCACCGCTGTCGCCAAATCAGAGGCTGGGTAACAGGCATGATCTTTCAACGCCTGAGCAAAGACTGCCGCATCACGACCAAACAAAACAACACTGTGAACACGATGACGAATCAACTCGACCAACTCATCTATCGCGCCACCCTTGTGTACACCGCCAAGGATTAAAACCATGCCGCGGTCGAAACTTTTAATCGCTGCCATCGTTGCACCTGGGTTAGTGCCCTTACTATCATTCACCCAAAGCACATCCGCATGTTTAGCGACTGATTGACAGCGATGAGGCAGGCCTTCAAAACTGCGCAAAACCGCCAGCATGGCCATCTTGTCTTTTATATAAGGCTGAACTAAGGCCAAGGCCGCCAACACATTCAGTTCACCCATAGCCCCTGGCAGGGTCAGCTCATCTGCAGCAATTAAGCTCTCACCCATTTGCACAAGACAGCGCTGCTGATCGTGCAGCTCAACAGAAAACTCAGTTCCCTCTTGTTGCATAACACCAAAATGTACAATTCCCTTCTGATGCACTTGTGGTTGCAATGGATAGTCTTCTGCATAGACGCCATACGCCGCCTTATGATAAATCCGATCTTTCACTTCACTATACCGTGCAAGTGAACTATGCCTGTCCATATGGTCGTCACTGATATTCAGTACCGTAGCAGCAACGGGTGCTAGTGATGGACAGGTTTCTAATTGGAAGCTAGATAGCTCCAACACATAAAGCTCAGCATCTTTCTGCTGCAATAAATCAAGTGCAGGGGTGCCAATATTGCCACCCATATAGGCCTTAATCCCTTGACTACGTAGCAGCTCAGTGACTAGCGTGGTGACTGTCGATTTACCATTAGAGCCTGTAATCGCTATATAGGGTTTAGTACAGACTTGGGCGAACAACTCGATGTCACCGATCAGCGTCACACCCTTTGCGACTGCCTCTGCTATCGCCGGTTCCTGCGGGGATAGCCCAGGACTCAACACAATCACATCACTTTGCTCTAACCACTCTTGTTGCAAACCACCAAAATGGATCGCTGTCGCTGGCAATAAGGTTTTAATCTCACCTGCATTAGGTGCAATCTCACGTGTATCCATCACTCGCACGGCATACCCTTGCGCTAATAAATAGCGCAGGGCCGAGTATCCAGAGATACCGCTACCAACGATGACAAATTGTCGATTATCCAATTGCATGAGTGCCTGCGTTTTCATCCTCTTTAATCAACGAATCTTTAAGGTGGCTAGTCCGATCAATACTAAGATCACTGTGATAATCCAGAAGCGAACAATCACTCTGGGCTCAGGCCAACCATTTAATTCAAAGTGATGATGTAGTGGTGCCATACGGAAGATACGTTTACCGGTGAGCTTGAAAGAAGCCACCTGCATCATCACTGAGACGGTCTCTACAACGAACACACCACCCATAATAAAAAGCACGATTTCTTGTCGCACCAGTACTGCAACCACACCTAAAGCAGCCCCCAAGGCCAGCGCCCCGACATCTCCCATAAAGACCTGTGCCGGATAGGTGTTAAACCACAAGAAACCAAGTCCAGCACCAACTAATGCAGCGCAGAAAATAACTAATTCGGCAGCCAAAGGGATATGAGGAATCACCAGATACTGTGCAAAATCAGCATGGCCACTGAGGTAAGCAAAGATACCTAGGGCACCGGCTACTAAGGTGGTTGGCATAATGGCCAGACCATCCAAGCCATCTGTTAGATTCACCGCATTACTTGAGCCTACAATCACAAAATAGCTGAGCAGGATGAGCCATGGCCCCAAATCAATAACGATGTTTTTAAAGAGTGGCAGATAAAAATTAGTCTCTGCAGCTAGTTCAGCATTATGGAAAATGGACCAACTAATCAATAAGGCAACTAAGGACTGCAATGCATACTTATAACGTGCAGAAAGACCCGCGCTATTACTGTGGATTAATTTCTTAATGTCATCGATCGCACCAATCACACCAAAACCCAAGGTGCAGGCGCAGACTATCCAGACATAGCGATTACTCAAATCACTCCATAACAACGTAGTCAGCAGGACGCTGAAGAGAATAAACAAGCCACCCATAGTCGGTGTGCCCTCTTTAACCAAATGACTTTGTGGGCCATCATCACGAATAGATTGACCCATTCGATATTTATTAAAGCGGCAGATCATGAAAGGGCCTGTGACCAGACACAGAATCAAGGCAGTCAACACCGCCAATATTCCACGCAGGGTGAGATAACCAAAGACATTAAAGCCGGTGTAATACTGCTGCAGATATTCAAAGAGTTGAACTAACATCGACGCTCCTGAGTATCACTTAGTGGCTGCTCATCAGTAGCAACCAGCCCCATAACAATCTGCTCCATAGACATAGAACGAGAACCTTTCACAAGAATATGCACAGAGGAATCTTGTTCGGCACTTAAGTCCTGCAACAAGGCGGCGAGTAGATCTGCATGGGAAGAAAAATGCTGTGCACCTGGACCAAAGCCCACTATCGTCTGCTGACTGAGATCACCCAAGGCATATACCTTCTGAATATTTTTTGACTTAGCAAACTGACCTATTACCTGATGTAGTTGGCCAGCAGAACTACCCAACTCACCCATGTCACCTAAAACCAGATAGGTGCTCCCTGTAGCAGCAGCAAGTACTTCAATAGCCGCCTTCACACTGGCTGGATTAGCGTTGTAGCTGTCATCAAAGATAGTCTCACCATGACGACCAATACGCATTTGCAAACGCCCTGTAATAGCTTGCATCGATGACAGTCCATCATGAATGGCATCAGCAGTAGCCCCCAGTGCAGCACAGGCTGCGGCCGCAGCTGCAGCATTATAGGCATTGTGTTGACCTTGCAGCGCGAGCTGAATATTCAATTCATATTCAGCTGTCTTTAATTGCAAACAATTATCAAACAACCATTGTGCTGAATAATCTGCCTTTTCTGAGCAGCCAAAACTAATCACTTTGCGCTTACCGGCACGTTCACACCACTGTTCAAAATAAGCGTCATCTGCATTCAGGACCACGCTGCCCTCTGCGCTTAAACCATCAATAATCTCACCCTTAGCCTGTGCCACACCATCGAGTGAACCAAAGCCTTCAAGATGTGCTGGCCCTGCATTAGTAATCACACTCACATCGGCTAGGGCCAGTTCACTCAGTCGTGCAATCTCATATTGATGATTTGCACCCAGCTCAATCACTGCATAATCATGCTCATGGCGTAGCTTTAATAGACTCAAGGGCACACCAATATGATTATTTAGATTACCTTCTGTTGCACAGACCGAACCCATCTGGGCGAGGATGCTAGAACACATTTGCTTAACCGTCGTCTTACCGTTGCTACCCGTAATACTGAGCATCTTTAAGGCCAACTGTTGACGCCAAGCAGACGCCCAACGTGAGAGGCCACGCAAGGTATCGTCAACCTGCACGATAGGCAGGCTACTCACTGTTGCTTGGTGCACCATCAATGCTTGCGCTTGTTGTTCTAATTCAGGACTTATAAAGTCATGCGCATCAAAACGTTCACCTTTCAGCGCAACAAATAAATCACCTGGCTGAACACGACGACTATCGGTACTAATGCCCGTAATGGCGACGTCTTGCCCATGCCATTGAGCATCAGCTAGGCCAGCAATCTCACTCAAGTGCAACCAATCAGACATCCGCCCTCCCGTTTAGAAGCTCAGCCGCAACCAAGACATCATTGAAAGGATATTTCTGATCACCTATCTGCTGCTCGGCCTCATGCCCCTTACCGGCCAGCAAGATCACATCAGCAGCCGTACTACGGTTAATCGCCTCAGCAATCGCTTTCTGTCGGTCTAAAATTACTGTGATTTTTTGTTCCTTTGTCGCAGTTTTTTGCGCACCATTTAATATCTCAGCGGCTATTGCGTTAGGGGCTTCAGTTCGTGGATTATCGTTCGTGATAATAATCTCATCGGCATGTCTTGCGGCCACCTCACCCATCATCTGGCGCTTTGCTTGATCACGCTCACCACCACAGCCAAAGACACAGATCAGACGACCTGAATAATGCACACGAACAGCAGCTATCGCTGCCTGTAATGCATTTGCTGTGTGTGCAAAATCAACAACAACATGCCTAGCCGTAGACCGCACAACCTGCATACGTCCAGGCACAGGCAACAACTGCTCTAATGATGATTTAATCTGGTCGCCGCTAAAGCCTTGAACAAACAAGGTGGCAGCCACAGCAAGTAGGTTACTGACGTTAAATGGGCCAAGTAGTTTGCTATGTATGGCAAGACGATCAGCACCAAGATGAAGGTTCAGATCAACACCATCAGCGCTATAACGAATGGAGCTGGCATAGACATCAGCATCCATTCGCGTCATTGAATACCTTATTAACGTTGCGGCCTGCTCCCATGATTGAGCCCAGGCTTCTGCTACCGCATCATCAATATTGAGTACGACATGCTCTGCCTTGGCATCAAAAAATAGTTTGGCCTTAGCCGCAATATATTCTTCTTGTGTCTGGTGATAATCCAGATGGTCATGACTGATATTGGTCAAGATTGCAGTGTTAATTTTCAGCTCATGTAGACGCCCTTGCGCCAAGGCATGTGATGAGGTTTCGATAGCAACCTGCTGACAACCCTGCTCTGCTAACTGGGAAAACTCACGCGCCAACCGTGCCGGTGGTGGTGTCGTATGCGTTGCAGCATTCAACTGAGAAAGACGGCCATAGCCTAAGGTGCCAATAAGACCACAGTGCTGCCCCAGACTATCTAAGGCCTGTGCCAAAAGATGGGTAACTGAACTTTTGCCATCGGTACCGGTAACAGCATTGATACATAAGTCTTGAGATACAGGACCATAGAAACGCTGAATCAACTCAAACACATGCTTACTTAATGCAGGCACTTCTACACTAGGGACTGCGCAATCTAGATGTTCAGCATCAATCGTTGCTGCCGTTTCCCAAACAATAGCGGCGGCACCCCGTGCAACTGCATCTTGTTGATAACTCAAGCCATGTGTTGTGCCATTAGCCGTGGCAAGAAATACATCGCCCTGTTGCGTGTCACCACTGAACTGACTGACGCCATAAATTTCAACGTCATCAGCTGGTGCAATGGATGCAAAACCTGTTAACAAATCAGATAGACGCTGTCGGTTGTGATGAGTCGTTGCCATCATCGCTTAGCCCCCGACAATAACAGAGAAGAGCCTGCATCCAATATTCGATCCGGTCGCACATTACGCAGTCGTAAGACTGTTTCAGCCACCCGTGCAAATACTGGCCCTGCGACAACACCACCGTAGTAACCACCCTGAGTCGGCTGGTCAATCATTACCACAATAACCACTTCAGGCTGAGTCGCTGGTGCCATACCGGCAAATAAAGCGATATGTTGATCCTTGGCGTATTCACCATTACTCAATTTACGCGAGGTCCCGGTCTTACCAGCTGCTGTATAGACCTGCAGTCTTGCCTGTTGCGCAGTGCCTTCAACCGACACTACCTTGCGCAGCATCTGACGAATTTGTTGTGTTGTCTTAGCGCTCAAGATGCGCCTGCCACCAGCTTGGCTATCGCCATGCACAAAGCTAACCTCAGCCAGCACACCATCATTCGCTAGCACCCCGTAAGCACGCGCCAACTGTAAGGTCGTCACCGACATACCATAACCAAAGGCCAACGTAATGCGCTGTCCTTTATTCCAATCAATATAATTTTTTAGTACGCCAGACTGCTCACCTAGCAGACCTGAGCCAGAAGTCTGGCCAAAACCCACATTCGAGTAAATTCGCCAAAGGTCTTCTTCGGGTGTATTTAGAGCCACTTTAACGGAACCGACATTACTTGATTTAGACAGGATTGTAGTCATATCAATGATGCCGAGATTATTCTTATCACGTACCGTCGTACTACCTACTTTTAAGACCCCCGGATTTGTATCGATCGTACTCGCCACTTTATAGTGACCACCCTCGAAGGCCGCCGCCATAACAAAAGGCTTGGCAGTGGAGCCGGGCTCAAACACATCTGCAATGGCACGATTGCGGATCAATTGATCGATCGAGCTAGCGCCTACATTGTTTCGGTTATTGGGATTAAGGCCAGGGTAATTCGCAATCGCTAAGATCTCACCGTTAGCTGGATCTAAAACTACAACCGAGCCGGTCTTCGCTTGATGCTTTAACACCGCTTTTTTTAATTCACGGTAAACAACGTATTGAATACGCTTATCTAACGACAGGCTAAGATCTTTGCCCAATTTAGGCGGTAGCATCTGTCCGATATCAGCCACCACACGTCCACGCTTATCCTTAGCTACTTTCTTCTTACCTGCGGCACCACCCAGCCAAGACTCATAGACTTTCTCCAAGCCTTCGACGCCAGCATCATCACTATTGGTTAACCCAATAAGATGTGCGGCCATTTCACCACCCGGGTAATAACGTCGATACTCACGCTCAACCCTGAACCCTGTATTACGCATACCTTTTAGTTGCTGCGCAGTTTCTGGCAACACATGACGTTGAATTGAGAGGTAACGTTTTTGTTTTCGCTGCTTAATCTTTTGCTTGAGTTTAGATTCTGAGATACCCAGAGTTTGAGCAACAAGCTGAATGCTCTCAGGGTATTGCGAGCTGATTTGAGGGTCAGCAATCACTCTATATACCGGCGTACTGATCGCTAGTGGTTGGCCATTGCGATCATAGATTGCACCGCGATGTGCAGAAATATTCATACTGCGCACATATAGGTTATTACCCTTAGCATGCAAGAAATCAGCTTCTATTAACTGTAGATAGCAGGCCCTAACGAACAGTCCTATGAAGGCCAAAGCAATCATGGTTAAAGCAAAAACTCTACGTGTATTAAACTGCTCTAATTTAGCCATGACTTAAGGCAACTCCATAACGCGCATATCATCACGTGCGATGATATGCATGCCAAGTCGCTCACGTGCTACTTTTTCAATCCGGCTCTGATCTGCCCAAGTGCTCTCCTCTAATAGCAATCGCTCCCATTCTGTTTCTAAGGCAGCACCTCGCTCTTGCAACTGCTGCAACTCAAAGAAATTGCGTCGTTGTAAATGTTTGCTATAGGCAACAGCAGAGGCACTGGTAACGACCAAAACATAAACCATAAGCCAAAGCAGCGCCTTCACGGCATCACCTTTTCAGCGATGCGCAAGCGCCCACTACGGGCTCTCGGATTCTCTTCACATTCAGCATCACTCGGCCGAACCAACTTACCCACTGCTTTTAAATAAGGTGTGGTTTGCTCTATTACAGGTAAATGTTTTGGCGTGTGACTGACTCGGGTATCACGAATAAATCGTTTAACGATACGGTCTTCTAATGAATGGAAACTTATGACTGCGAGGCGTCCACCGACTGCAAGCAATTCAAAGGCATCATCTAAACCCTGCACTAAATCATCTAGCTCTTGGTTGATATGAATACGAATAGCTTGGAATGTACGAGTTGCGGGATGCACCCCTTTATATTGTGGTGAATAACAGCCACGCACTATTTCAGCCAGCTGCCGAGTGGTCTCCAGCACGTTATCGGTACGATATTGAATAATCTTAGCGGCAATCATTTTAGCCAGCTTTTCCTCTCCAAAATCTCGTAAGACGCGAACTAACTCAGCCTTCTCAACATACGCTAACCACTCTGCTGCAGTTTCACCACCAGCAGTATTCATGCGCATATCCAGTGGCCCGTTACGACTAAAACTAAAGCCTCGCTCTGCCTCATCTAACTGAGGCGAAGAAACACCTAAATCCAGCATCACACCATCGATCTTGCCGAACAGGTCTTGCTCTGTCCCTAGTCGTGCCATATTGGCGAACGAGTCATGCCGCAACTGCAACCGCTGATCACCAGCAAAATTTTGTTTAGCCTCTTCAATCGCAGCCGTGTCTTTATCAAAAACGATCAGCTGTCCTTGTGGTGACAAGGCATCAAGTAAGCAAGCACTATGACCACCACGGCCAAAAGTACCATCGATGTAACAGCCATCAGCATTGATATTCAGCGCTGCCAGCGTCTCGGCCAATAGCACGGGTACATGGGCTTTTGTGTCCGACATGCGCTAGATTTTTAGGCTATCAAGTAATGAATCACCTTCATCAGAATTTGTTTCTTCATCCAACCAGCTCTCACAATTACGCTGCCAAGACTGCTCATCCCACAGCTCAAACTTATTACCTTGGCCGACCAAGAAAATATTCTTATCGAGACCAGCGAAGTCGCGCAGTTCTGGAGGAAGTAATAGGCGTGATTGGCTATCGATATCACAGGGTTTGGCATAACCTAAGTAGAGGCGATGCCAACGTCGTACTTGACGCTTAACATTCGGTAGACTGAGAAGCTCGGATTCGATGCGTTCCCATTCTGGGAAGGGATAGATCAGCAGGCAGCGATCAATATCAGCAGTCACGACCAGGTGCCCTTCACAGGCGACAGCAATTTCATCCCGATACTTAGTCGGAATAGTAATACGCCCTTTTACATCTAGCGTTGTTGCTGTAATACCTCGAAACATCTCGTCCGTTGCGCTCTAAGAGTAAGGGGTCAAAAAAGACACTATGCCGACCCAATTTTCCACAAACTACCACTTTCTTCCACAATTCCACACTATAGGAATGCGCTTGCCAAAAAGCAAGAGAAATCAACGGATGAATTTAAGATTTTACCTTGTAAGACAGTTACTTACGTGACTTTTCCGAGTGGGAAAATCAAAGAAAACTTGCTATATTAGCTGCTTGAATTGACTTGTTGATAGTTTACTTTAACTTGGATGGATTTTAGGATGAGAACTAGGTTATTTGACCGAGCAGAGCGGCCATAAATCACCGAATTAATAAGTGAGAGTTAGTCAGTAAGCCGGGTTTTGTCGTGGACAGCCATTCATCTACGGCGTATGTCACCATACGCCTTTAGCGACCTACCCGAGAGCCATGTGGGCCACATGTTGCTTTCGCCTGCTCTCCTATTTGGTCTTGCTCCAAGCGGGGTTTACCTTGCCACGTTTGTTACCAACCGCGCGGTGCGCTCTTACCGCACCCTTTCACCCTTACCCGCAAGCGGGCGGTATACTTTCTGTTGCACTTTCCATAAGCTCACGCTTCCCAGGTGTTACCTGGCACTCTGCCCTGTGGAGCCCGGACTTTCCTCTAACGTGAAACACGCTAGCGACTGTCTCGACCAACTCTCGCAGGCGACTCTAGCACACTCATAGCCTACAGTTCAGAACGATTTAGCCAAACTCAAGAGACCTGATAGTGCTTAGCCGCCATCATTTTCAAGGTGTTTCGTGGCAGTTTAAATAATGTCTGCGCTAAATCCACCGCATCTCGCTGACTCATGCATGTTTTAAGCTGCTGAAACAAAATATCAGCCTGCCGTTGTCGCTCATCTTGATGACAACTACCGTCATCTCCCTTTAAAATGAGGACAAATTCGCCTTTCAGCGTTATTCTGTCATCATTCAAGGCAACCTCTAATTCAGCCAGACTGGCGTAAAACACCTGCTCGTGTAGCTTGCTCAACTCACGCGCCAGCATAATCTCACGCTCCTCTCCCAAGACCGTAATCATGTCTGACACCAACTCCAGCAAGCGATGTTTCGATTCGTACAGAATGATCGCACGAGTTTCCCCTTGCAACTGCCGTAGACGTTCACAACGGGCGGCACTCTTTGGTGGTAAAAATCCCTCGAAAGAGAATCGACTGGCATTAAACGGATTAATTGAGAAGGCCGCCATAGCGGCACTCGCACCTGGAATGGCGGTCACTGGAATATCGTGTTGATAACAGATCCGCACCAATGAGTGACCTGGATCACTTAATAAAGGGGTGCCGGCATCTGAGACATAGGCAATGCTTTGGCCCTGCTGCAGCAACTCAAGTAGCTGAGGATCCTTCTCGTCGGCATTATGCTGATGATAGGAGATCATCCTGCTCGAGATACCATGGGCAGTCAGTAACTTTTGCGCCACTCGCGTATCTTCAGCAGCCACTAAATCTACCGATTTAAGAACCTCCAGCGCACGCAAACTAACGTCTTGAAGATTTCCAATCGGGGTTGCAACAATATAGAGTGTAGACACATTTTCACCTGTTTTTGATTACCTAAGGTTTATACCTGAAATCCAGCTATGAAACAGCGCCATTGCCGTCTTATATTATTGCTAATGCTCTTACCTATGCTGCTATTAACCAGCTGTGGCCCTCTTCCGGGTGAGCTGAGCAGACCAGAAGCAACCGAAAGCACACTGCTCTCAGAGGCAGAAAGTCTCGCTGCCAGAGGCCTTTATGCGCGTGCCGCTGAACTCTACCGCCGCAATGCCAAAACCTCTGACCAGGCAGCACACTATTGGTTACGTGCTACTGAACTGATGCTGTTAGCCAGAGGCTATGCACAGGCAACAGACGACCTTGCTGCCATTACTGAAGATCAACTAAAGCCACTCGCCATAACACGCAAACGTATCGCTGAAGCAGAGCTTGCGCTGTATGCCGAAGATTATATTGGAATCATTCAGGCGTTGGCAGAGCAAGACAGCAAGAACAACCTAAAAGCTGCCCAACTGCGTCACGCAGAGCTATTAGTAGCTGCCTACAGTGCACTTAATAAGCCACTAGAGCAGATTAAGGCCCGCGCACAACTCAGCAAATGGCTGACCTCATCGGCCAAGACTAACAATGAACAACAACTGTGGCAGTTGCTCAAAACTGTTGATTCAGAACAACTCGATAGCTGGCAAGCAGCCGCTATTCAACCTCTCTCTGGCTGGGCTGCACTGGCACAAACCTGGCGTGTGAGCTACAGCGCACAAACTGATTTCAGACGTGCAATATCAGACTGGCGAGTACGTTATCGACAACACCCTATTAGCAAGAATTTACTCAATCAGATCTTGCAACAGATGCGTCGACATATCCCTGCACCTCAACATATTGCCATCGTCCTACCCTTGACTGGAGATTATGCAAAAGAAGGTCTAGCGATATTGGCTGGCATAGAGGCTGCGGCAGAATTAAGCACAGAGACAGACTACCGACCAGAACTACGAAGCTATGACAGTGAAAGTCGTAGCCTCACCGCCTTAAACAAGTATCGTGAAGCAGTCAGTGAAGGTGCAGACTTTGTGATCGGTGCCTATACCCCGGGCACCCTCAAGTTGTTTGCACGACAATCTAAACTTAAGGTCCCTCTATTGGCCTTAAGCCAATTCAAATCTAATCACTCACTGCCTAAGAACTTGTTCCAATTTGCACTCAATGAAACAGACCAAGCACAACAAGTTGCACAACGAGCCATCTCAGACAAACATAGACGCGCCATCATCATTACCCCAGATACTGCATGGGGCAGTGAACTTGCTGAGAGCTTTAAACTAGAATTCGAACGTCTAGCTGGCACGGTCTTAACCACCCAAATCTATCAGAGTGCTGAAAAAGACCATTCCGAATCTTTAAAGCAGGCACTGCACATCAGCCAGAGTGAACAGCGAAATCGTGAGCTACGGAAAGCATTAGGCATCCGCCCAACGTTTGAGCCTAGACGTCGGCAAGATGTCGATATGGTTTTTTTACTTTCTGAACCTGCAACTGCACGCCTACTGCGCCCTCAAATTGATTTTTACTATGCTACCGATCTAGCGGTATACAGTACCTCTCGAATCTTTTCTGGCATTCAAAACATTGCACGTGATCGTGATATCGACAGTACGATTTATTGTGATATGCCATGGATTTTACAAACAGATGCCAGCACCGATTTACTCCGTGATGTACTAATGATTACAGCGACTGATAGTTATAACTATGCACCCCGTCTAACTGCCTTAGGCATTGACGCCTATCGCATCCCAAATGAATTAGGCCGACTCATAAATTCAGGCGAACACACCTACAATGGAGTTACTGGTGAATTGCGTTTAATACAAGATGGTTATTTAAAGAGCCAACTAAGCTTTGCAAAATTCCGTAAAGGTCGGGCACGACCATTAAACAGAACCCCATCCCTAGCTGAAATTGAAGCGATGGTATTAGTAGACGATTCCATCACTCTGCAACCCGCGCATGAGTCGACTACGCGGTAAAAAAGCAGAAGACTTAGCCTGCTGCTATCTGCAGCAACAAGGCTTAACACTGGTGACACGTAATTATCATTGCCGTCACGGTGAGCTAGACCTCATCATGCTGGATGATGACACAGTGGTTTTTGTCGAGGTACGTCTACGTAATAACCAGCGCTATGGCTCTGCCTTAGAAAGTATCGATGCCCATAAAAGGCGCAAACTAATATTTACTGCGAATCATTACCTGCAACAAGAAACACAGCTACCTGCTACACGTTTTGATGTTATTACCCTAAATGACGACAACACATTAGAGTGGTTCTATGATGCCTTTAGCGCTGACTAACATATGCCAAGTCAAACCTATGCCTGTAGTACACGCACCTGCCCCGACCCAAAGAATTCATTGATTAACACTATCTTCAAGCGTCAGCCTTGTTAAAATCATTATATTAATGATTCATCCAACCGAGTAACCCGTGCCTATACAGCCTGCAGTAGCCAAAGCCCTACTGACCATCTTTGGTCAAGATAATGTCTATCTAGATGCAGCCGACTGCTGGGCCTATGGCTATGACAACAGCAAACTGCATCATCCACCTGATGCTGTCGTCATGGCCAGTTCACACGAGCAGGTGCTTGCCTGCGTTGCCCTGTGTAAGGAACATCAAGTCCCATTAACTACGCGTGGTCGTGGGACTGGTACAACAGGGGCTGCCGTTCCGACCAGTGGTGGCATTGTCTTATCGTTAGAACGCATGAATCAGGTGCTTGAATTTGACCCTGGTAATCGTAGCGTACGCGTACAAGCTGGCATCACCAATTTAGCCTTACAAGATTATTTAAAACCACACGGCTTCTTCTGGGCACCAGATCCTAGCAGTGCAGAATACTGCAGTATTGGTGGCAATCTAGCCTGTAATGCGGCCGGGCCTCGCGCAGTCAAATATGGTTCTTGTCGTGATAATACTCTGCGCCTAAAGGCAGTCACTGGTAATGCTGAAACTATTATCACTGGCAGCAAAACCAGCAAAGGAGTTGTCGGTCTTGACCTTACTCGCTTATTAATTGGCTCTGAAGGCTGTCTTGCTATCATCACTGAGGCTGACCTCAAACTATTGCCACTACCTTCCGACAAAAATACTTTCCGTGTTTTGTTTTCATCACACACCGAAGCGAGCACAGCGATTCAGGCCTTAATGGCACAGTCGCATACACCATGTGCCTTAGAGTTTATGGACCACCATGCCCTGGACTTACTGCGCCAACATAGTCCGCTGGAACTGCCACAAGCTGCAGCCGCCATGTTAATGGTCGAGATCGATGGCGATCCTGATTCTTTGACTGTCAGCAGCCGTCATATTGAAAATACTTTGGCGGCATTGTCACCATTAGAGATCAACTGTGCACACAGCCCGGAACAAGCGAAAGAATTATGGCAAGCACGCAAAGCCCTTTCCCCCATATTGCGCAACCTAGCTCCAAATAAAATCAATGAGGATGTGGTCGTACCGATCCCACAGTTAAGCAATTTACTGACTGGCTTAGATCAACTTTCCGAGCGTTACGAACTACCAATCGTCAATTTCGGTCATGCCGGTAATGGCAATTTACACGTCAATATATTGTACGATGCGGCAGATCCAATACAGGATCAACATGCCAAGCATTGTCTGACAGAGGTCTTTAGTTTAGTGCTTAGTTTGGACGGGACATTGTCCGGCGAGCATGGCGTTGGCATCGCTAAACGAGATTATGTCGACCGTGAGCTAGGACAAGCTGAGTTACGTTTAATGCGCCAAATTAAACAACAGTTCGACCCAGATCTGATTCTTAATCCAAACAAAAGCTGGCCAACAGAGAGCTAATCACTCAATCGACTAGGCCACTCGTCTTAATGCAGTAGCGCTTATTTAACTACTTTTAAGTGGGGTCGACGTGGAGGGGGTTGCTCAGGATCAGGTTGATCCATACCTGGTGGTGGTGTGTTCTGATCGCCTTCATTAAACATCATGCCCTGCCCGTTTTCACGCGTATAAATAGCTAGAACATAGGCGATGGGCACATATATAGCAACACTCTCACCACTAAAGCGCGCATCAAAGACAATCGCTTCGTTACCAAGGTCTAGATTCTGCACGGCACCAGGGCTGACATTCAAAACAATCTTGCCGTCTTGCTCGTGCTGCCTAGGCACAATCACATGCTCATTCTGACAATCGACCAACAGATGTGGCGTCATATCATTATCGAGAATCCACTCAAAAATAGCGCGGACTAGATAAGGGCGTGATGAGGTCATAGTGTTGATAACAGCGGGTATAAAGGGATAGGATTAATCAAATCAAACACAGCGTACTTGTAGAGGATACAAGGCACCGCTGTGCTAACAACATTTATTCTGGACGCATCTCGAGCTCTTCTTCAGTCAGACTGCTGATGAAGGACTCACGACTAAAGACACGTTCACAGTACTCATGAATCGCCTTACTTTGCTTAGGTATTTCGACCCCTAATAGCGGCAAACGCCACATCAGAGGTGCCAAAGTGCAATCCACCAAACTGAAGTCATCACTCAAGAAATAAGGTTTGGCTTCAAAGATCTCTAGCGAACTCACCATGCTATCAGTCAAGACTTTACGCGCCTTTTCTTGTTGCACGACGGTGCCGTGAAGAATCTTTTCTATTGGCGCACACCAGTCCTTTTCAATATGGAACAGTGCTAGGCGTGACTTTGAACGTGACACAGGGTCTACCGGCATCAAAGGTGGATGCGGGAAACGCTCATCGAAATATTCCATAATCACGCGCGAATCATAAAGCACTAAATCACGATCAACTATGGTGGGCACTGAGTTATAAGGATTTAAAGCAAACAAATCCTCAGGCTTATTATTCGGATCGATATGAATAACATCGGCCGTAATATCTTTCTCAGCAAGCACGATCCGTGCGCGATGACTATGCATGCACACTGGATCAGAAAACAAGGTCATTACAGACCGCCTATTCGCGATTAAAGCCATAAAGAACCTCGGTTAAATTGCTTTGTTGTGGTCAGTATTAATGTATATCTTTCCAGTATTCTTTCTTCAGGAAGTACGCAATAACACCAAATGCGGCGAGGAAGAATAACACACCTACGCCAACTGATTTACGTTTCAACTGAGCAGGCTCAGCCATGTAAACCAAGTAGTTCACCAAATCAGTCATTGCACGGTCATACTCAACAGCCGTCATCTTGCCTTCTTGCACCAATTCAAACGGTGATGCAGGTGTAGCAAAATGGCCACTATCTGCATGCTCATCTTGGTGATCAATAGCCTTCAGTGCCTGATAGCCTTGCAAATCCCACAACACATGCGGCATAGCAGTACCTGGCAACATCAGGTTATCAACACCGCGAGGTGAGTCTTCACTGACGTAGTAACCCTTAAGGAAACTGTAGATCCAATCGGCACCACGGGCACGCGCCTTAACGCTCAAGTCAGGTGGCGGTGCACCAAACCATTCTGTTGCGTTCTCTGTAGTCATCGCAACCGTCATGGTTTGACCGAACTTACGACCTGTAAAGATCATATTTTCTTCCATCACAGCCTGCGGAATACCTAGATCGTCCGCTACACGGTTGTAACGACTGAACTCTGCTGAGTGACAAGACAAACAACGGTTCACAAATAACGTTGCACCACGCTGCAAAGACGCACGGTTATCCATGTCTATATTGACGTGGAATGCTGGGCCGTTGCCACCAGCTGCGAAGCTGGTGGAAGCACTAAGTACGATCGCCGAAACGATTAAACGAGATAATAACTTCATTCGGTGACCCTCTCTGGAACTGTTTTATCCTGATCTAAGTTTGTAAATGCTGCACCTAGTAAAGCGACAACGAGGAAGGCCACTGGGACCAGCCAGGTTTGCCATACCAAAGCGGCAATCTCAGCATTGCTGCGGTAGACATCATAGGCACTAATAATGCCGATAATAATGACGAACCACTTGATGTAGTAGAACGCTGAACGGTTAGTGCTATAGACACCTAAAACAACAAAGAATAGGAAGTACAGCTCAGACATACGTAATGCCATTTCCGAACGCATTGGGGTAACACCTTGCATACCGAGGTAACCCAACCAAACAAATGCGACTAAGAATACCGCTAGGTTGACCTTATATAGAACAGAACGGTAGCGAATTGATTTCACTTTATTCTTATCAATCCAAGGAAGGAAGAACAAGATCATTACCGCCGCACCCATCGCAACAACACCACCGAACGGATTCGGTATGGCGCGCAATACTGTGTAGAACGGTGTGAAGTACCAGACTGGGGCAATATGCTCCGGTGTCGCTAATGGATTTGCTGGCTCAAAGTTCGCATGCTCTAAGAAGTAACCATTCATTTCAGGGAAATAGAAGACCACGATCGAGAACAAGAATAAGAACACCACCACACCGACGATATCTTTCACGGTGTAGTAAGGATGGAATGGAATACCATCTAGAGGGATGCCATCAGCGCCCTTGTTCTTCTTAATTTCAACACCGTCTGGGTTATTAGAACCAACGGTATGCAATGCAGCGATATGCGCAACGACCAAACCTAGAAGGACGATAGGCACAGCAATGACGTGCAATGCAAAGAAGCGGTTTAGAGTGGCATCTGAAACAACATAGTCACCACGAATGAATAGCGCTAGCTGATCACCGATAACTGGAATCGTACCGAATAGGTTCACGATAACCTGCGCACCCCAGTATGACATCTGACCCCATGGTAGTAAGTAACCCATGAATGCTTCTGCCATTAGGCAGACGTAGATCAAGACACCGAATAACCAGATCAATTCACGTGGTTGCTTGAACGAGCCATACATTAAGCCACGCAACATATGCATATAGACCACGACGAAGAACGCGGATGCACCAGTTGAATGCATATAACGTATCAACCAACCCCAATTGACATCACGCATGATGTACTCGACGGAGGCAAAGGCTAATTCAGCGTCTGGCTTGTAGTGCATGGTCAAGAAAATACCGGTCAGAATCTGCATGACCAGTATTAATAAAGCTAACGAACCAAAGAAATACCAAAAGTTAAAGTTTCTAGGGGCGTAATATTTAGAGAGATGAGCCTCCCAAAATTCGACAACAGGTAGACGCTCGTCTACCCAACCGAGAATTCCTTGTTTTTCCTTACTCATTACGCAGCCCCTTCTTCGGCGTTCACACCAATCAATAGAACCTTATCGCTAAGGTATTGATGAGGTGGAACCTCTAGATTGTTATTTGCTGGAACGTTCTTATAGACCCGGCCAGACAAATCAAAACGTGAACCATGGCATGGGCAGTAGAAACCACCGACCCAATCAGGCCCCATATCTTCTGGTGCAATCTCTGGACGGAACGTTGGAGAACAACCCAGGTGAGTACAGATGCCGACTAAAACAAGAAATTCAGGCTTAAGTGACCGTGTCTTATTCTGTGCAAATGCAGGCTGCATCTCAGGCGCAGTAGAATCTGGATCACGTAAGCGATCTTCTGTCGCATCTAGAGAGGCGATCATGTCATCTGAACGACGGATAATCCAAACGGGCTTACGGCGCCATTCAACTTGGATCTTTTGTCCTGGCTCGAGTTTGCTCACATCGATTTCAACGGGGGCGCCGGCAGCGAGGGCGCGTGCACTTGGGCCCATAGTAGAAACGAAAGGCCATAGCGTTACCGCTGCTCCAACCGCTCCAACAACGCTTGCACTGGTCGTCAGCATTTTTCGACGACTAGTATCAACAACGTGTTTAGTCATGCATGTCTCCTTAAGATTACCAAATCAAATTCCGGCCCCGCCCTACTCTTAAGTTAGGCAGTTAAGCGGCGACCTAAATACTGAACCTACCAAAATACGAGCTAGGATGGCCCAGTGTCTAAAAAACGTTAAGGTTTATCCCATTTTCAGGCGGGATTATCAATATCAAAAAAGCGGTGTATGAGATTAAATTCTTGTTCCAAATGCCTGCCTAATGCCTGTGCACCGTAGCGTTCGGTCGCATGATGCCCCGCCGCAATAAAATGTATACCGGCCTCTCTTGCTATATGTACAGTCTGTTCTGAGATTTCGCCGGTCAAATACAGGTCGGCCTGCACCCGTATAGCGTCATCAATCATCGCCTGCGCACCCCCTGTGCATAAGGCAATACGGCGAATAGTCGCAGCACCACTGTTGATGTGCAGCACATCACGACCCAAGGCCTGCTGACAGCGTGTTACAAAAGTATTCACATCTATGTCTTCAGCCAAGGTGCCTACATTGCCTACACTGCGTCTGACGCCTGCCTGCAGTGGCTCTAAATCATCAATACCCAGCATTGCAGCCAAACAGGCGTTATTACCGACTTCTGCATGTGCATCTAGGGGTAAGTGATAGGCCAATAGACTGACATCCTGCGTTAAGAGACGCTGAAGACGGCGCTTTTTAATCCCTGTAATCGTGACATCTTCATTTTTCCAAAAATAACCATGATGCACCAATAGCGCATCGGCACCCCATTCTAAGGCCTGCTCAATAAATGACAGGCTAGCGGTCACGCCAGTAGCCAGTTTTTTTACCTCAGTACGCCCTTCCACCTGCAGACCATTGGGGCAGTAATCCCGAAAATCCTGAATCTTCAGATATTGCGCACAGTAATTGCTAAGTTGTTGAATGGTCGGCATCTAATGGCCCGCTATGAGGGTTCACTATAGTACCAAGACTGCCGGCTGACGTCAGCCAGATGACGTGATAGGGTGCAACAAATGGTATTGCGAAAAGTCCTATCTTTCACCCTTAAATCAGCTGCAGTTGGCATACTCGCGGCTATTATTGTTATCGTGATGTTACCTAATACCTGGCAAGGTCTCAGATTCAACTCCGGCCCTATTTTTCACGAAGTAAGCTCTAGCGTACAAAGTTCAGCTGACCCCTATTCCTATGCTGCTGCGGTTTCTCGTGCAGCACCTGCTGTGGTCAACATCTACACCAAAAAGTTACTACCTGGTAAACGCACCCTGCCATCCGGCCCTACGGAAATGCAGCGCTTTTTGCGTGATCCCTATAATCAGAGGGATCAACAAGCGACTAAACTAGGTTCAGGTGTGATCGTAAGCCCACAGGGTCATATCTTGACCAGTAACCATGTCATCGAAAATGCCGTTGAGATCGAGGTCGCCTTGCAAGATGGTCGGCGTTTTCGCGCACTAGCCGTCGGTGTCGACCCTGAGACCGATTTAGCGGTACTCAAGATTGAAGCCAAGCAGTTACCCAGCATCCACTTAGCACAGACACAAAATCTTGCCGTTGGTGATGTCGTGCTTGCCATCGGTAATCCCTTTGGCGTTGGCCAGACCGTCACTCAAGGGATTATTAGCGCAACCGGACGTAATCAAGTCGGCGTTAATGTGTTCGAAAACTATATTCAGACAGATGCTGCAATTAACCCAGGAAATTCAGGCGGCGCCTTGATTAATGCGCATGGTGATTTAATTGGCATTAATACACTGATCTCATCCAGTAATGGCGGCTCAGTCGGTATCGGTTTTGCGGTGCCGGTGTTCTTAGCCAAGGACGTAATGACGCAAATCATTAAAAATGGACGTGTTATTCGCGGTTGGATTGGTGTGCGCGTGCAAGATATATCCGCTCAACTGTCAGAGTCTTTTGCCTTGGATGACATCCGTGGCGTACTCGTCTCCGGCATTGTTCGCGATGGCCCTGCCCATCTCGCCCATCTCTATCCCGGCGACATCATCACGACTATTAATAACGAACCAATCGAATATCAGCGACAGGTATTGGATAAGGTGATCACCTATAGGCCTGGACAAGATTTAAATGTTGCGGGCCTTCGCGACGGCCGCCACTTTGAGCTCATTATTCGTGTAGGCGAACGCCCCGTTTATGGCTCTAAAACCTATTAATCAGCTTATTTCAGCAATTTAATACTTAGGCCTTGGCAGCAAGTCTGCGCGTAATCGCCTCACATAGCGCCTGATTTTCAGGCTCTGTACCAACAGTTAAACGCATACATTGTGCTAGCCCCGCTTGCTGTGACAGGTTTTTAATCAAAATAGCATCTTCATCACGCAGCTGCTGGAAGAGCTCAGTAGCGTCTTTTTGTAGCAGGCGAATAAGCACAAAATTGGCTTCACTTGGATAGACCTCGATACCCTCTAAGACCCGTAAGGTCTCTAGCATGTGACTACGAGAGGCACATATTTGTTCTGCCTGCTGCGCAAAAACCTCGTAATGGTCTAAGGCAAAATCCATCGTCAGCTGCGTTAACTCATTGATATTATAGGGTAAACGAATCTTATTCAGCTCTGCCATCAGTGCCGGCGCAGCCGCCAGCCAACCAAAACGAATACCGGCCAAACCTAGTTTGGAGGCCGTCCGTAATAACAGGGCATTTTCATAACGTACCAGATCGTCGGTAAAGCTATCGGCGGCAAACGGGCCATAGGCCTCATCGATCACGACCAGACCAGAGCTGGCCTCGAGGATGCGATAGATATCTTCACGCGGCCAGAGATTACCCGTTGGGTTGTTAGGGTAGGCCAGAAAAATTAGCGCCGGATCATGCTCGGCTATGGCCGCTAATATGGCGTCCATATTGAGTTCGAACTGTTGATCTAGATCGACAACCACGCTCTTCAAACCGACCAATTCCGCAATAATGCTGTACATCGAGAAGCTCGGGCTAACATTCAGCGCACAGGCACCCGGCTTTGCCACTGCTAGCGCAAGCAGTTGAATCAACTCATCGGAGCCATTACCTAAAATAATAGCGGCGTCACTGTGTGGGCCAAAGCGTGAGCGTAACTTCTCTTTCAACGCGATAGGGTCTGGCTGTGGATAGCGATTAAGCTTTGCTTGCGCCAAATGCTGTTGCCATGCCTGGCGCAACTCTGGCGGCCAATCATAGGGATTTTCCATCGCATCCAGCTTAATCAAACCACTGGCATCGGCCACCTGATAAGCGCTGAGCTTAAGTAGCTCTGGACGTAAACGGTCGAGACTAGAGGCCATTACTATGCTCCAAGTAGGACAACATTAGTCTTTTAACTCAGCCCGATATTCTGCTGAACGTGCATGTGCAGTCAGCCCTTCACTGCGCGCCAAGATACTAGCGACGCCACTGAGTTGGCGGCCACCCTCGGCAGAGCACTGTAGTACTGTGCTACGTTTTTGAAAATCGTAAACCCCTAAAGGCGATGAAAATCGTGCAGTGCTACTGGTCGGTAACACGTGATTCGGCCCTGCACAGTAGTCACCAAACACCTCTGGTGTGTGATGCCCCATAAAGATAGCACCGGCATGGCGAATCAAAGGCAATAAAGCCTGTGGATCTTCCACTGAAAGCTCTAGATGTTCTGGCGCCGCACGGTTGGATATTTCTGCCGCTTCGGCCAAGTCATTTACTTTGACCAAGCAGCCATAGGATTCAATCGATTGTCGTGCAATGTCTGCACGCTCTAATCCATCGATTAATCGATCCATCTCGACAGCCACCTGCTCGATCATCTGCTCAGAGGTACAGAGTAGTGTCGAACGCGCGAGCACATCGTGCTCAGCTTGTGAAAATAAGTCCATCGCAACCCATTCTGGATTGGCCGACTCATCACAAATAATAAGTACTTCAGAAGGACCAGCCACCATATCGATACCGACCTTGCCGAATACCATGCGCTTAGCTGTTGCAACATAGATATTACCTGGGCCAACAATCTTATCGACCGCCGGCACCTGCTCAGTACCATAGGCTAAAGCCGCAATTGCTTGTGCACCACCGATACGAAAGACACGATCAACCCCGGCAACTGCAGCTGCAGCTAACACGGTTTGATTAACCTTACCGCCAGGTGTTGGGGCAACCATGATGATTTCTTCAACCCCTGCGACCTTGGCCGGCACGGCGTTCATCAACACCGAAGAGGGATATGCAGCCGTGCCACCTGGTACATAGATACCGGCACGATCCACTGCTGTAATTTTCTGTCCTAGGACATTGCCCATCTCATCAGTGTACTGCCAAGACTGCATTGACTGCTTCTCGGCATAGTCATAGATGCGTTTTTGCGCCTGCTCTAAGGCATTGCGTTGGGCTGGATCTATCTGTTCCAAGGCCTTGAATAGCTCAGCCTTTGGAATTTCTAGTTCTGAGGCCTGGTTTAGATCCAAGCGGTCAAACTGTCGGGTGTAATCTAATAGTGCTGTATCACCTTCTGAACGGACGCGATCGATGATGCTTTGCACCGTTGCATTCACATCACCGGCACCTTCTAAATTGGCATCCAACATATGCTCAAAGTCTTGCCAAAATCCATCGGCCTGACTGTTCAATCTGCGAATCGTTAACACAACAATTACGCGGCTGCGTTTTTGTTCGTAGCGCGACGTGCCTGCACAGCTTTCGCAAACTGTTCTAGCAGAATAGTAGTCTGATCCCAATCAATACAAGCATCAGTCACACTTTGACCGTAGGTCTCGGCCTTACCATCGACTACATTCTGACGTCCGGCGACCAAGTGACTCTCGATCATCACGCCAAAAATACGTTTTTCACCTTTACTCATTTGGGCACAGATATCGGCCCCTACTTCCATCTGCTTATCATGTTGTTTCGAACTATTGGCATGACTACAGTCGACCATAACCACTGCTGGTAGTTTAGCTTTTTCTAGGTCAGCACAAGAGGTTTCAATACTGGCCGCATCATAATTAGTCTGCTTGCCACCACGTAAGATGACATGGCAGTCAGGGTTACCAGCGGTAGAAAAGATCGCTGATTTACCTTCTTTGGTGACCGACAAGAAGTGATGTGGGCGAGTGGCTGAACCGATCGCATCAACTGCTACCTGCAGACCGCCATCAGTCGCGTTCTTGAAACCGACTGGGCAGGATAGGCCAGAGGCGAGTTCACGATGCACCTGACTTTCGGTAGTTCTAGCACCAATCGCACCCCAACTCACCAGATCAGCCACATATTGCGGGCTAATTAGGTCTAAGTATTCGGTGCCCGCTGGCATACCCATACTATTTAGATCTAGCAATAACTCACGTGCAAGACGCAAACCGGTGTTTATTTCAAAACTGTTATCCAACTTAGGATCATTGATCAGTCCCTTCCAACCAACAGTCGTCCGTGGCTTCTCAAAGTAGACACGCATCACAATGTGCAAGTCGTCCGCCCACAGCTCACGCTGCTTCATCAAGCGCTCAGCATATTCACGTGCCGCGGCTGGGTCATGGATAGAGCAAGGTCCAACAATAACCACTAAGCGATCATCATCAGCATTTAAGATCTTCTGAATATCATCACGTGCCTGTGTCACACAACGAGCGGCATCCTCTGAGATAGGAAATTCAGCATGCACCTGTGATGGTGCGCTTACTTCTTTCATCTCAATGATGCGGAGGTCATCAGTTTGGTAATTCATCTCTTTCTAATCCTAAGTCTTAAGCGGTTAAGTGTTGGCGAAACTGTTCAACAACAGTTTGCATTGTATCAAATTTCACCTTCATTGAGGCCTTGTTCGCGACCAGCCGTGAGCTGATATCGGCGATGTGTTCCAAAGGCTCTAAACCATTTGCACGTAATGTATTCCCAGTATCGACCAAGTCCACGATGATGTCAGCAAGATCGGTCATAGGTGCCAATTCCATCGAGCCATACAGCTTAATGATTTCAACCTGTTTACCCTGCTGTGCAAAGTACTCCTGCGCTACGTGTACATATTTTGTTGCAACTCGCATGCGTCGTGCGCCATGTTTAGGTTCCTTATAACCAGCAACCATCAATTTACATTTGCAGATATCCAGATCCATTAACTCATAGAGGCTTTCGCTACCTGATTCCATCAAGACATCTTTACCGGCAATGCCCAAATCAGCAGCGCCATATTGCACATACGTCGGCACATCGGTCGCACGTATAACAACAACGCGTACCTGTGGATGTTCGGTATCGATCAATAATTTACGTGTGGTATCAAGATCTTCCAGCGGTGCCATCCCCATCTTTTCTAGTACTGGCAGGGTATCTGCCAAGATGCGCCCCTTAGAAATGGCAATCGTGATTTTATCGTTCATCAGCATGCTATCCGTTGAATGTTAGCCCCTAATTGGGTCAGTTTTTGTTCTATTTGTTCGTAGCCGCGATCCATATGATAAATCCGATCGATCATGGTTTCGCCCTCTGCTGCTAAGCCCGCTAAAATGAGTCCTGCAGAAGCCCTTAAGTCAGTTGCCATTACCGGTGCACCATATAATTGTGACACCCCAGTAATGACAGAGGTATTCCCTTGCACTTCAATTGTGGCACCCATGCGCTGTAATTCAGGCATGTGCATAAACCGATTCTCAAAAATGGTCTCAGTAATCGTAGCAACACCATCAGCAACCGCATTCAGCGCACTAAATTGTGCCTGCATATCGGTTGGGAATGCTGGATGAGGTGCTGTTCGCAGACTCACGCTTTTGGGTCTTCTCCCCTGCATATCCACCTGCACCCAATCGTCACCTGACTCGACTACAGCACCTGCCTGCTCTAATTTTAAGAGCACGCTCTCTAACAACTTTGGCTGGGTATCAGTGACCTTAACGCAGCCCCCAGTAATCGCTGCTGCCAACAAATAAGTTCCAGTTTCAATACGATCCGGTAGTACTGAATAATCACAGCCGGATAGACTATCCACACCTTGAATGGTCAGGGTATCGCTACCAATACCTTCAATCTGGGCCCCCATGGCGACTAAACAGTGAGCAAGATCGCTTACCTCAGGCTCTCTTGCTGCATTTTCAATCACACTGATACCCTCAGCTAAGACGGCAGCCATCAATAGATTCTCAGTACCTGTAACAGTTACCATATCGAGTACGATATGCGCACCTGTTAAACGCTTAGCCTGCGCACGAATATAGCCCCCTTCAACCTCGATCTCCGCACCCAGTGCACGTAAGCCTTTGATATGTAAGTCAACTGGCCGAGTCCCAATTGCACAGCCGCCAGGCAATGACACCGCTGCCTGACCAAAGCGTGCTAATAAAGGACCGAGTACGAGTATTGAAGCGCGCATCGTCTTAACCAGGTCGTATGGCGCGGTAAATTCTGTAATCTGACTGCTGTCGACTTGGATGACACCACTGGCGTCATGTTCTAGCTTGGCGCCCATTTCAGACAGTAACTGCACCGTCGTTTTGACGTCACGTAAATCAGGCACATTGCGTACTGTCATTGGGCTATCGGCGAGCAAGGTGGCCGCAAGAATCGGTAATACCGCATTCTTAGAGCCTGAGGCTCGAACCGAGCCGCGCAACACTGCACCGCCATTAATGAGAAATTTTTCCATAGATTAATTGCTAACTAGGGCGGCTCTTCAAGCCAATAGTGGATTTAGCAGTGGTTGTCATCAGTAACAACTAACTGCCAACACCTTGACTGCCCAAGCCCATCCTAAGTGGATGGCGTAGCAGCCTCATTATTGGTATTGGCAATACGCTCAATCAAAGCCTTTAATGAGGTCTCACTGATCTCTTGACCAAAACTACTGCGAAAGTTTTTAACTAGGCTGAGGCCATCGACGGCCAAGTCAAAGACTCGCCATGCAGCGTCTTTCTGACGGAACACATAGGTCACCTTCAGCGGTGCGCCTGAGCCTAGATCAAACTCGGTATGGACCATGTGGAATTTCTTCGATTTTTGTTTCACGCCCTGCATAATCGTCACCTTAGCGTGACCATAATCAGCGATCGACTTAGCGTAAGTGCGTACCAGCATTGATTTAAACTCATCAATAAAGTGCTGTTGTTGCTCACTTGTAGCCGTCTTCCAGTGTTTACCCAGAATCAGTTTACCCATCGACTGTAAGTCGATAATCGGTAGGATTAACTCATCAATGACCGTATTCACATAACCGGCTTCATTACGAATACGATCCGCCTGCTGATTCACAAGGGTCAGCACTTCACTTGAAGTCTGCTCAATAATTTGCTCTGGTGTACGTGAATCTGCACTGACATTAGCGCTCAAAAGTAGGCTACAGAGTAGTGAAATGGTGGCAGTAATTTTCATAACAGATTCCTGATATTCCTAATAATTAATAGCGATCTAGCCTTAGACTCAAGTTCATCAACAAATGAACCATCAAGGCAGGAGATCGATTTTAGATCATAAGTCTAACGTCACACGTGCACACATGCACACATGCCGCGGTTTTTTGCCATAATACGCTCACTGATAGCAACTGTGAATTAAACAAGCCCACCCTATTACTAGTTAACTGGTGTCAGGACGCGTTATTCACAGAATTTTAAGCGATCTTAATAGACTATAGGTTTAAATATGTTGGTTATTTTAGCTGGGCTTATTGTTGGTCTAGCCATACTAGTTTGGAGTGCTGATCGTTTCGTAGATGGATCGATCGCCTTATCACATCATTTTCGCATCCCACCGATCGTTATCGGCATAGTCATTATTGGGTTTGGCACCTCAGCGCCTGAGTTATTCATCTCTGGCATGGCGGCCGTCGATGGTAATGGTGGTCTAGCACTTGGTAATGCCTTGGGCTCAAATATCGCAAACATCTTATTGATCCTAGGTGTCACCGCCATTATCACACCCTTGGTCGTCATCAAACGCACCGTCAGCTTTGATTTCCCAGTACTACTACTGGCTACTGTAGTCCTTTGGCTAGTGCTCAAAGACGGCCAGCTCGACTACACTGATGGCCTCCTATTATTAATCATCCTAGTCATCGCGCTAACCGCATTAAGCTATGTTGCGATGCGCACCACCTCACTCTCCGCGCTTGAGATCCCTACCTATACTCAAGCTAAGGCAATCACTTGGACCCTATTCAGTCTGCTCTGCCTATTGATTGGCTCAAAAATCCTGGTCGTCAGTGGTGTTGCCATGGCAGAGCACTTCAACATTCCTGACCTTGTGATCGGTCTTAGCATCATTGCTATCGGTACCAGCCTGCCAGAACTTGCAGCCTCGGTGAATGCAGCGCGAAAAGGTCATAGTGAATTGGCTATTGGTAATGTGGTCGGTTCAAATCTCTTTAACTCTATGGCCGTAGTGGGTATTCCAGCGATGCTACAGACCTACCCTGTAGCCGACGAAGTTTTACATAGAGACTATCCCGCGGTATTAATCAGTACGCTGGTGCTGTTTCTTATGAGTTTATTCGCACTAAGAAGTCGTGGCATTTACCGTGTCGGCGGCGTTATTCTGTTACTTGGCTTTATCGCCTTTCAAACCCTGCTTTACATTGAAACCAGTGGAACGTGATCATGACACTCAGTGACCCCAATAAAACCCTGCTACTCGCAAAACAGGTCATCCAAACTCAAGCCTCTACGCTTGCAGACTTGGTTGAGCAAGTTGATGATAATTTCACCATGGCATGCAATCTCATGCTGGAGACTGATGGCCGTGTGATTATTGTCGGGATTGGAAAATCGGGACATATAGGACGCAAGATTGCAGCCACCATGGCAAGCACTGGCACCCCCGCATTTTTTGTTAGTGCGGCTGAGGCTAGCCACGGTGACCTCGGTATGATTTGTCGTGGAGATATCGTCTTACTCTTATCTAATTCAGGCGAGTCAGACGAACTGGTAAGCCTAATTACATCACTGAAACAACTGGGTACTCCACTGATTGCCCTCACTGGAAATCCGACATCGACTATTTCTAAAAATGCAGATATTCATATTGATGTTTCTGTGCAAGAAGAGGCCTGTCCATTAGGACTCGCACCCACAACTAGCACAACGGCCACCTTAGTTATGGGCGATGCCCTAGCGATTGCCCTACTCGATTCACGTGGTTTTGATAAAAATGATTTTGCCCGCTCTCACCCAGGTGGAAAACTCGGCAAACGATTGACAATACAGGTACAAGACATCATGCATAGCGGTGACAAAATTCCAAAAGTCAGCCCTGAAATGTCACTAAAACAGGGTTTACTAGAAGTCAGTAATAAGGGCTTAGGTATGACTGCGATCGTAGAAAAAGATGATCGTCTAATCGCCGTCTTTACCGATGGTGATCTGCGCCGCGCGCTGGATCAAGGTCTAAATATTGACCAGACTAAGATGCAAGATGTGATGACCACAGATTATCAATGCACCCGTGCCGAGGTATTGGCAGTGGACGTGCTTGAACTGATGCAAACAAAACGCATTAACTCGATCCCGGTTATCGATGACCAGGCAAAGCTAATTGGTGCACTTAGCATGCACGATCTACTAAATGCAGGAGTAATCTAATGCAAACCGATCTGGATCAACGCTTAAAACAAATCAAGCTTGTGGTTTTTGATGTCGATGGCGTCTTTACTGATGGCCGCATCTCACTCAATCAATCTGGTGAGGAAAGTAAAACCTTCCACGTGCGTGATGGCCATGGTATTCGCCTATTGATCCATTATGGCGTCGATGCCGCCGTCTTATCTGGACGCAAGTCCAACGCAGTAACAATCCGCATGCGTGAATTGGGCCTACAGGATGAAGACATACTGCAAGGTCATATTGACAAACTTTCAGTATTTAACGACTTACTTGTGCGCAAACAGCTGACCGCAGATCAAGTCGCTTATATCGGCGATGATATCGTCGACTTAGGACCAATACGTAAGTCTGCTGTAGGTTTCGCAGTAAATGATGCCCATCCCATGGTGTGCAAATACGCAGATTATGTAACCCAAGAAAAAGGCGGGTATGGTGCGGTGCGTGAGATTTGTGACCTCATACTCTCCGCCCAAGGTAGTTTAGATGAGGCCTTAGAGTACAATCTATAACTGGATTAAGTACGCTAGATTTAGCACAAACCCTAGCGTAAGGTAAACAAATAGTAGATTCAAAACCAATGCAGCAGAGAAAGCATCAACCCCATGATCAAGCAGCAAACACTTAGTCTTCTAGTCCTGCTACTCAGCCTCGTCATTGGCTTAGGACAAGCCCATGCACGTAGTGACGATAACGAGCAGCCACTTCATATCACAGCCGATACAGCCGAGCTGAATGACAAGACCGGTATCAGCATCTATCGTGGCAATGTGAGAATGGTTCAAGGCACGACTATCATCACCGGCGACACCGTGACCGTATTCATGATAGATCGCAAAGTCAGCAAGATGATTTCTCTAGGCGAGCTTGCGACCTATCAAGAGACGGCTAATGATGGTGACATCTTATTCTCTGAAGCAGAAGAAATGCATTTTTACAAACTTGAGGATCGGGTTGAACTGTTTCGTCGTGGCAAGATCACTGAAAACGATAATGTGTTTCATAGTGAACACATCATTTATTATCTGGAAGATGGCTTGATTGATGCCGGCACTAAGACCGATCGCGTCAATATCACCATCATGCCTGCTACACAAACCAACACACCCTAATTAAAGGCCTAGTATGAGTCGGCTTTGGGCTAAAGGCCTATGCAAAAAATATAAGCAACGACAAGTCGTTAAAGATGTCGATATCAGCGTTGAGAGTGGCCAAATCATCGGCCTACTCGGACCTAATGGCGCTGGTAAAACCACAAGCTTCTATATGTTAGCCGGATTGATTCCCACTGATTCTGGCAGCATCGGTCTCGATGATATCGACCTCACTGACAAGGCCATGCACCAACGTGCATTAGAGGGTGTAGGTTACCTACCACAAGAGGCCTCTGTTTTTCGAGGGCTCTCAGTAGAAGATAATATTCTAGCCATTTTAGAGTTGCGTAAAGATCTAACGAAAGAAGAACGTCACGATTACTGTGAAAAATTGCTGCAGGAACTACAAGTTGACCATATTCGTCGTAGCAAAGGTCTCAGCCTTTCCGGCGGTGAACGACGTCGTGTAGAAATCGCACGTGCACTGGCGATGGAGCCTAAGTTTATTCTACTGGATGAACCTTTTGCTGGCGTAGACCCTATCTCAGTCATTGATATTCAGCGCCTACTAAAGCAGCTGACCGAACGTGGCATTGGCTTATTAATAACCGACCATAATGTGCGTGAAACATTATCCATTTGTTCTAGCGCTTACATCCTTAATCAAGGACAAATTATAGCGCAGGGCTCGACTACGGAATTACTCACCAATCAACAAGTCCGCGAAGTATATCTGGGTAACGACTTTTCTCTCTAGTCGTAACAGCATGTAACTCGCTATACAAAGCAGCAATTTAAACTATACCTGCAAGCAATAATCAAGCCATACTGACAATATGTTAAAACCTTCTTTGCAACTTCGCCTTGGACAATCGCTCTCGATTACGCCGCAACTGCAACAAGCGATTCGCTTACTACAGCTTTCCTCTTTAGAACTGCAAACTGAAATCCAAGATATCTTTGAGTCCAATCCTTTACTTGAAAAAGATGAAGATTTTGATACTAAAGACAATACTGACGCGAAGGATACAGATAACACTGAAACAGAGGTCGATGGTGAACAACAAACGCTGACAGAAGAATTACCGATAGATAGCAATTGGGAAGATATCTATCCTGAATCCAGCGTCTATCGCGAGAGCAATAGTGAACCTGCCCCTGATATCTATGCCAATGAAAGTGGCGCTGGCGAATCTCTAAAGCAACACCTATCTGATCAAATCAATCTCATCCATCTGAGTGAAACAGACCGTGCTGTAGCCTACATACTGATTGATGAGATTGATGCCGATGGTTATCTATGCGACAGCATTGAAAGCATTTACCAAGAAACTATAGAATCCTTGCCTGAGCTAGAACTTGATGAGCTGATTTCGGTATTGCATTTAATACAGCAGCTAGATCCTGTCGGTAGTGGCTCGCGCAATTTGAGCGAATGTTTAGATCTACAATTACAACAGCTAGACAAAGATACACCCCTGCTTGATGTGACTAGACGGCTAGTCCAGCATCATATAGATGCATTGGGTAAACGCGACATGCGTTTTTTACAACGAAAGCTAGACATTACGAACGAACAGCTGGAATTAGTCATTAATCTAATCCAATCGTTAAATCCTCGCCCTGGCGCGCAGATATCCAATGTCCGACCAAATTATGTCGTACCTGATGTGAGCGTAATACGTACCGCCAGTAGTTGGCGGATAGAGCTCAATAGTGATATCTCACCGAAGCTAAAAATTAATCAAGCTTATGCTGATCTAGCCGGAAATAAAGAGAATAGTGAAGCCAACGGCTACATTCGTAAACACCTACAAGAAGCGCGTTGGTTTATTAAAAGCTTACAAAATCGTAATGAAACCTTACTACGAGTAGCTACCGCCATTGTTGATCATCAACGTCCATTTTTTGATCAAGGCCCAGAAGCAATGACACCTATGGTCCTACGTGATATTGCAGATGATCTAGAACTACATGAATCGACTGTATCGCGTGTAACTACAAATAAGTACATGCATACACCGCGCGGTATATTCGAATTTAAGTACTTTTTTTCCAGCCACGTCGGCACCAGTAGCGGTGGTGTCTGCTCTGCAACTGCAATCCAAGCCATGATTAAAAAACTAATTGGTGAGGAAAGTCACTCAAAACCCTTAAGTGATAACAAGATTTCAAAAATTCTTGAAGAGAAAGGCATTAATGTCGCGCGACGTACAGTTGCTAAATACCGTGAAGGTCTGCACATCCCCCCCTCTAGTTCCCGTAAAAGCCTATAATTAGATCTCAACTATGGTCCCAACTCACTTGCGCTCGCCTATGCCTGGCCTATACTAGAAATCACAGGTACATCATGAACCCGATATCTAGGAGGTAGATATGAAAATTGAGTTAACCGGCCAACACATCGATATCACACCTTCCCTACACGACTATGTGCACGAAAAATTCAAGCGACTTGAACGTCATTTTGACCGTGTCATCAATTCCCATGTCGTACTCTCCGTAGAAAAGCTGCGGCACCATGCAGAGGCCTCTCTACTGGTAAGCCACAACACAATTTTCGCTGAGTCAACATCCGAAGATATGTATGCCGCTATCGACCAATTAATTGATAAACTCGACCGACAGATCGTTAAGCATAAAGAGAAAACCAAAGATCATCATAAGCAGGAAGGCATGCACCGCAATTTAGTGTAATCCAACATGCTTCAGATCCATTGTTGAGTAATCATGAAAAATTCAAAATTAGCCCCATATTTAGACACTAACCGCATTGTAGTCAGCGGTGAAATGAGTAGTCAAAAGCGAGTCTTTGAGATTCTGGGTGAGCTATTGAGCACTGGGCTGGAGCAGATTCAAGACACTCAAATCAGTATGGAACTACAAGCGCGCGAGCGCTTGGGCTGTACTGCTTTGGGACATGGTGTCGCTATTCCACATTGTCGTATCGATAATGTCACCGAGATACGCAGTGCTATCATTAAATTGGATACCGGCATTGAATTCGATGCCCCCGACAACAAACCCGTCGACCTGATCTTTGCCTTATTAGTCCCACAGCAGGCCAATCAAGAACATTTAGAAACCCTCTCTGAGTTAGCTCAATTTCTCTCAAACGAGGAAAATCGAGTACGCCTAAGAGACTGTCACAATGCACAGGCTATACTCGATGCCCTAATGCTAGACAACGATCACCAAGCCGCCTAATACAATCAACAAGAGCCCTTCATGCACGAACAGATCACCCCCGCATCGATCTTAGAAACGCTTGGAGAAAAGTTCGCCTTATCTGTATGGGCTGGCGCTGAGTATCTTAATAACCCTTTTTCTCATCATAGCTTCAGTGATGATTCCGCCAGTCTAGTCGGCTATTTTAATTCGATTCACACCAGCCAAGTACAAGTGATTGGTAGCGTAGAAAAAAACTACATCTCTAATCTACCAGAGGCCGAACAAGAACAAGTCTTAACCCGCATGTTTGCAGCCTCAACAGTGGCTGTCTGTGTATCTGATAGTTTGCAGCCACCGGCCAGCTTAGAACGCTTTGCCAAACGTTATCAAACACCTATCTTTTGCTCTAGCACTTCATCGACTGAGCTGATTACTCGTCTGCGTTATTTCCTATCACACTCGCTTGCAGACAAAGAAATTTTGCATGGCGTGTTTATGGAAATCATCAGTCTAGGTGTATTACTTACCGGCGAGAGCGGCTTAGGAAAAAGTGAATTAGCCTTAGAGTTGATTACCCGTGGTCATCGCTTAATTGCCGATGACGCACCTGAATTTATGCGAGTCTCGCCAGACACTATCACGGGGAAATGCCCGCCTATGCTACTAGATTTCCTGGAAGTACGTGGTTTAGGAGTGCTCAATATCCGAGAGATGTATGGTGATTCATCCATCAAATTAAGCAAGTATTTGCGCCTGATTTTACATTTAACACCGTTTAATCAAGCACCTGAAGATCGCTTAAGCAGCATTCAAGATACCAAGAACATTCTTGGCTTAGACATCCCGGTAATCCCTTTACCAGTAGCCCCAGGCAGAAACCTTGCCGTGCTAGCTGAGGCAGCCGTACGTAATCACCTTCTGCGCCTTAGTGGCCATGATGCCTCTGCCGATTTCATTCAACGTCAGCATAAGGCTATCGCAGAGGACTGTGGATGAGGATGATCTTTATTGCTGGCTTTTCAGGCTCAGGTAAGTCCATCACGCTAAACACCTTTGAAGATTACGGCTACTACTGCATCGACAATGTACCCACTGCATTACTCCCAGAATTAATCAAACAATGTATAACCACTGGTGAGACACGTTATGAGCAACTCGCTATCGGCGTTAGTGCACATTCCAAAAAAGTGGAATTAGATCATTTACTCAATTTCATTAAAGACATGAAGAATGATGGTCACCATGTCGATCTGCTGTTCATCAATGCCGACAAAAACACACTCTTAAAACGGTATAGCGAGACACGTCGCAAACACCCTTTAAGTGACAAGAACAATTCTCTAATCGAAGCTATAGATACTGAGATAGAAACCTTATCTGAGCTCGCAATTGCAGCTGATCTGCAATTGGATAGTAGTCAGATCAATGTGCGACAGTTACGCAGCCTGATTCAGAATATTGTCATCCAAAATGACTCCAAAATAACGCCTATTGGGCTAACTGTCGTACTACAGTCTTTTGGCTTTAAATACGGCAGCCCAAACGACTCTGACTATATGTTTGATGTACGCTGCCTGCCCAACCCTTATTGGCAACCTCAGCTACGTGAGCTCACTGGTCATGATGATTTAGTACAGCAATATTTAAGCGAACAAGATGAAACTGTAGAGATGATAAAATCCATTCAAAATTTTATGCGACAATGGATCCCATACTTCAATGCTGAAGACCGTAGTTATCTCACATTTTCTATCGGCTGCACTGGCGGACAACACCGCTCGGTATACTGCGTCAATCAGCTAGCTAAATTTTTACAGCAAGATGATTTATTTCGAACGATAGTTCGCCATCGCGAACTAGAAAATTAAACCATCTGTATATTAAGATTCGGAACTATAAAACAATATGAGCGTTAGTATTTTAATCGTCTCTCATGGTCAACTTGCAGAGCAACTAATCCAGATTGCGACTTCAACTTTTGGTGATGCGATGCCCTTGCAGTGCAGATCACTCTCGGTCTCGCAGGCCTGTGACCCAGACCTAATAGCAATGGCCAACGCCGATATGATTAGCGAACTAGACCAGGGGGAAGGCGTGCTCATCCTCACCGATGCCTATGGCTCCACACCTAGCAATATTGCTAATCGCCTAGCAGCTATAGTTACCAGCAAGGTTATTGCCGGCGTCAATCTACCGATGTTATTACGTGTCTTCAATTATCCAGAACAATCACTGGAAAAACTAAGCACTACCGCCTTTGATGGTGGAAAAGACGGGATCATCATCTGCTCATGAGTGACAATTCAATCCAAGAAGTACTGACTATCTGTAATAAATTAGGCCTACATGCGCGAGCAGCAGCAAAGTTCGTCTCTGTCTCGGCTGAGTTCTCTGCCAGCATAGAAGTGGAAAAAGATAGTCGCCGAGTTAATGGAAAAAGCATTATGGGTGTGATGATGTTAGCTGCCAGTCAAGGATCTAATATCACTCTATATATTGCAGGGGAAGATGCTGATGCCGCAATGGAAAAATTGCGTGCCTTAGTAGCTGACCGTTTTGGTGAAGCAGAGTAGGAAATATAAATCCAATGGCATTAATGATTAGTGGTTTAGGTGTTTCTCGTGGTGTAGCCATTGGTGCTGTGCACGTCATGCAGCGTAGTGCACTTGAAATCTATGAACGCCACCTTAAAGCCACAGAGATAGAAGCTGAAGTACAACGCTTCCAATCGGCTGTCGCCACTGCGACACAACAACTGCGTGACATCCAAGACAGTGTTCCAGCTGATGCACCCAAAGACATTGCCTCTTTTATTGGATCACACCTGTTGATGCTGGATGACTCTATGCTGTCACAGGTGCCTGTTGACCTAATCCTCGAACGTCAATGCAATGCTGAATGGGCACTTAAGATTCAACGTGATCAGGTAGCCTCTGTCTTTGAAGAAATGGAAGATGAATATCTACGCACACGGCAAAATGATATTGACCATGTCATTCACCTCATCCAAAAAATTCTTTTTGATCAACAATATCTCGTCAGCGAAGAAGTACAGACCTTAGCTGGTAGCATTATTGTTGCCGATGATCTGACCCCAGCCGATACCGTACTGCTACAAAATCAAAATATTGCAGGTTTTATTACTGAGTTAGGTGGCCCTTTATCGCATACAGCAATTATTGCGCGTAGCTTAGGTATCCCGGCTGTGGTTGGTGTCCCTGATGCAAGATTACTGCTGAAGAACAACGAGACTGCTATTGTCGACGGCAGTGAAGGCATGGTGCTCGCAGGTGTTGATCAAGATACGATTACTAATTATCAACGCAAGCAGAAGTCCCTAGAGCAAGCCAAGCGCAAACTGCACTCACTGCGAAAAGTTGCAGCAAAGACACAAGATGATGTACTGATCAACCTGCAGGCCAACGTCGAGTTACTTGACGATACTCGAGCACTCGCCAATTGTGGTGCTGATGGTGTCGGTCTTTACCGTACTGAATTTTTATACATTGATCGCACCGAGCCAGCCAACGAAGCCGAGCAGTACGAAGCCTATGTCAAAGTGATTCGTCTAATGAAGGGACGCCCAGTCACTATCCGCACCTTAGACCTAGGTGCGGAGAAAGAATTCGACCCTAAATACCAAGGGCCTCTAGCACAAAATCCTGCACTAGGCTTGCGTGGCTTACGTCGCTCACTGCGTGACACCGAGCTATTTAAGTTACAGCTGCGTGCGATTCTACGCGCCTCTAGCATAGGCCCAACCAAGCTGATGTTCCCTATGCTCACGAGTGAGGATGAGTTACAGAGTGCGCTAGTGGTATTAAATCAAGCCAAGCGCGAATTGATTAAAGAAGGCCAAGCGTTTGATGACACAATCGCCATCGGCGCCATGATTGAAGTCCCTGCCTCGGCATTAGCAGCGAATCAATTCGCAAAAAATCTAGACTTCCTCTCTATTGGTACCAATGACTTAATCCAATATACATTGGCAATCGATCGTATTGATGAGGCTGTTAACTACCTGTATGACCCCTTACATCCAGCCGTACTACAATTGATCCATCTCACTTTGAAGGCGGGTCAACGGGCTGGTATCCCTGTTTCCATGTGTGGCGAAATGGCAGGTGATGTCCGCTACACCAAGCTATTACTGGGCATGGGCTTACGTGAGTTCAGCACCCATCCAGCCAGTTTATTAGAAGTGAAGTCGATTATTAATGCCACCGATGTCTCTACCTTAGAAAAACGCTGTAAAAATATTCTGAGCAAATACATTTCTTCCGCAAAAATTCATCACCTAGTCGACCAGCTTAATTTATAACTCACTTGCGTCGGGCTAAACTCTTTGGCATTCAGTACAGATATAAGTACACTGACTCGCAGTTTCATGTTTATTGAATAGGGCCCAACGCTGGCCCAATTTCGGGCGAATCAATGGCTAATTTGGCAACTCAAGCACTCAACAACCTACAGGTTATTAGCCAGGCATTAGAGTCTGGTGAGTTGCAGCGTGCCTCAACAATTCTCAATGCCCTGCATCCTGCTGAGGTTGCAACACTGCTCGAGTCAGTTCCTTATTCACAACGCTCTTACATCTGGAATACCTTAGACCCAGATGATCTCGGTGAAATCCTGCTGTTAGTTGGTGAAGAGGTGCGTAGCGGCCTGATCAAGAACATGAATCAGGATGAGATGCTGTCGGCAACAGAAGGTCTTGAGCTTGATGACTTGGCCGACTTATTAGCCGACCTGCCAGAAGCTGTTGCGCTATCCGCACTCAGCTCAATGAGCATTCGCGATCGTCAACGGGTCGAGTCAGTCCTGTCCTTCGATGAAGAAAGTGCCGGTGGCTTAATGAACACCGATACTGTGACCGTACGCAAAGAAGTCACTATCGATGTGGTTCTGCGCTATCTACGGGCACGCGATGAGCTGCCAGCTCATACCGATAATTTATTCGTAGTTGATCAGAATGATCACTATATTGGCAGTCTACCGCTGACCTCAGTGCTCACCAGCGACCCATCCCATGTCGTACTGGATTTAATGGAAGATAGTATCGACCCGCTATTACATAGCCTATCCAACAAAGAAGTGGCGATGCGCTTTGAGGCCCTTGATCTTGTCACCGCACCAGTTATTGATGAAGACAATAAATTAATCGGTCGTATCACGATTGATGATGTGGTCGATGTTATTCGTGAAGAAGGCGAACACTCAGTGATGAGTATGGCCGGTCTAACTGAAGAGGAAGACTTGTTTGCACCGGTAACACAGTCGACTAGACGACGTGCGCTATGGCTGGGTGTGAATATGGCTACCGCTTTTTTAGCCGCCTGGGTGATTAGCTTATTTCAGTCTACCCTAGAAGAATTAATCGTACTTGCCGTATTAGTACCGGTAGTCGCTAGCATGGGTGGTATTGCTGGCAGTCAGACCTTAACCCTAGTTATTCGTGGTATCGCACTAGACCAAATTGGCCCAGCCAACTCAAAGATCCTAATCTGGCGCGAACTCGCCATTGGCGCTCTTAATGGAATGGTCTGGGCGGTTATTGTTGGGCTGATTGCCTATCTTTGGTTTGACAGCCTACAACTCGGTTGGGTTATGGGGCTAGCGATGATCGCTAATTTAGTCTGCGCTGGCTTGGCTGGCGTCCTCATCCCGATTGCACTGCGTCGTTATGGCATTGATCCAGCACTTGCTGGTGGTGTTGTACTCACCACTATTACCGACGTGGTCGGTATTTTTGCCTTTTTGGGACTAGCGACAGTGCTGCTTATCTAGCAACACTAAAAACTTAGGTCTTAGGTAGCGTAACGCCGGTCTGACCTTGGTACTTACCCTTGCGATCTTTATATGAAGTTTCACAGGGCTCATCTGATTCAAAGAAAATCATCTGTGCTACACCCTCGTTAGCATAAATCTTTGCAGGTAAAGGCGTGGTGTTAGAGAACTCCAACGTGACATGACCTTCCCATTCAGGCTCTAACGGCGTGACATTAACGATAATACCGCAACGCGCATAAGTTGATTTACCTAGGCATACGGTCAGCACAGAGCGTGGTATACGGAAGTATTCCACTGTACTCGCCAAGGCAAAGGAATTAGGAGGAATAATGCAAACATCCCCCTCAAAATCGACAAAACTATCCGGATTAAATGCCTTCGGATCGACTACCGCTGAATTGATATTCGTGAATATTTTAAAGTGTTTCGAGCAGCGTACGTCGTAACCATAACTAGAAGTACCATAAGAAATAATACGTTCGTCGTTGGCCGTCTTTACTTGGCCCGCGCTGAACGGTTCGATCATCTTATGCTCTTCAGCTTGGCGCCGAATCCATGAATCTGATTTTATCGACATAACTCTGCTCGCAAATACTAAATGTGAACTTAAGTGTTTTGAATAACAATCTTCGGAAACTTAGCACTGTAATCTTTACTCTTAGCCGCTAACTTCGCCGCTGTCTTACGTGCAATTTCTCCATAAATCTGTGCTACCCGACTATCCGGCTCAGCAACAACAGTAGGAACACCACCATCGGCCTGCTTACGGATACTCATATCTAACGGCAAGGCGCCCAAGAGGTCAACACTATATTCAGCAGCCATTTTTTCACCACCGCCACTACCGAAAATAGGCTCTTCATGGCCACATTGACTACAAATGTGAATACTCATATTTTCAACGATACCTAAGACTGGCACTTCGACCTTCTCAAACATTTTCAGACCTTTACGAGCATCGAGTAATGCGATGTCCTGTGGAGTAGTCACGATCACCGCACCACTCACTGGAATCTTTTGCGCCAAGGTCAATTGCACGTCACCGGTACCGGGTGGCAAATCGACAACCAAGTAATCCAGATCGCGCCATTGCGTGTCATTTAATAATTGCTCTAAGGCTTGAGTCACCATAGGACCACGCCAAATCATCGGCGTCTCATCATCGATCAAGAAGCCAATCGACATCGCTTGTAAACCGTGACCTTCCATCGGCTCTAGGCTCTTACCGTCTTTTGAATCTGGCTGGCCGCTAATACCGAGCATACGTGGCTGACTAGGACCATAGATATCTGCATCCAGAATACCGACAGTGGCGCCTTCGGCGGCCAATGCTAATGCCAAGTTAACCGCAGTAGTGGATTTTCCAACACCACCTTTACCAGAAGCGACTGCGATGACATTTTTAATGTTATCCAGTGGCTTCAGACTCTTTTGTACTGAGTGCGCAGTAATCTTCCAGTCCACACTGACTTCAACAGAAGCGACACCATCGAGTGCGGAGACAGCAGCAGTAACCTGCTGACTGAAGATTTCACGCATGCTTTTCGCTGGATAGCCTAATTCAATCGCAACAGTGACCTTGTCACCATCGATAGTGATGTCCTTGATCGCCTTAGTGACCACCAGATCTTTACCAATATTTGGGTCTATAATCGACTTAAGTGACTGTTCGACCTGCTCACGCGTGATGCCCGCCATCTGTTTTTCCTCGTACAAGCTATTTATAAAGAAGCGCAGTAAAGCACCCAAAAATACATTTTCCAAGCCCCATCTTGAGGTAGTCACCCTATGTATAAGGTCAGTCTAGTGACTATTCATTCAAAATAGAGTGTCGCTCCTATATAGAGCCTAGTTTATTAAGCTGGTAAGGTACGCGCACTATTAAATAAGTTGTACTGCCGTGGAATCTCGAAAAATACTCGTTACTAGCGCCCTACCCTACGCCAATGGCTCGATCCATCTGGGTCATTTAGTGGAATATATCCAGACCGATATCTGGGTACGCCTACAGAAAATGTGTGGCCACCACTGTGTCTATGTCTGTGCCGATGATGCCCATGGCACACCGATTATGCTGCGTGCGCAACAAGAAGGAATTAAACCTGAAGAGCTGATTGCCAAGACCAAGGCAGAGCACGAGGCTGACTTTTCTGAATTTCTTGTCGATTTCGACAACTTTCACAGCACACACTCCGAAGAAAACCGCCAGTTCGCCGAAGATATCTTCAAGAAGCTGCAAGATAAGAACCTAATCAACACCCGAAGCGTGGTTGATCTATTCGATCCTGAGCAAAAAGTATTCCTACCCGATCGCTTTGTTCGTGGCACCTGCCCGAAATGTAAGGCCGAAGATCAATATGGGGACAACTGCGAGGCCTGTGGTGCGACCTACACACCTGCCGACCTGATCGACCCTCATTCAGCGCTCAGTGGCGCCACTCCAGTTGAAAAAGAAAACCTGCATTACTTCTTTCAACTTGGAAAATTAGAAGAAGAACTCAAGACTTGGACACAATCCAATAGCCTACAGCCTGAAATCAGCAACAAGATTTCAGAATGGTTCGAAGATGGCCTAAAAGATTGGGATATCTCGCGTGATGCACCCTATTTCGGTTTTGAGATCCCAGGTGCTGCCGGCAAGTATTTTTATGTTTGGTTAGATGCACCGATCGGCTACATGGCCAGCTTTAAGAATTACTGTGACCGTAGCGGCGAAGATTTTGATGTTTACTGGAAGGCAGACAGTGAGACTGAGCTGTATCACTTTATCGGCAAGGACATTGCTTACTTCCATACGCTGTTCTGGCCAGCCACCTTAATGGGTGCCGGTTACCGTAAACCAACTAATGTCTTCTGCCATGGCTTCTTAATGATTAATGGCCAAAAGATGTCTAAGTCTAGGGGCACCTTCATCAAGGCACGCACCTACCTGAATCACTTGCAACCAGAATATCTGCGCTACTACTTTGCAGCCAAGCTAGGCCCTGGAGTGAACGACTTAGATCTTAATCTTGATGACTTTCAACAACGCGTAAACAGTGATGTTGTTGGCAAGTTAGTCAATATTGCTAGCCGCTGTGCAGGCTTTATTAGCAAGAAATTTGACGCTAAATTGAGCGCAAGCTTCTCCACTGAATGTAAGCAAGCCTTTGCTGCAGCCAGTGCCGCTAATGAAGAGATCAAAGCTCATTATGAGCAGCGTCGCTATGCTGAGGCGATTCGCAGCATCATGAAGATTGCCGATCAAACCAATCAGCTGATCGACCAATACAAGCCTTGGGAAAAAATCAAAGACGAAAACTGCAGACAAGAAGTCCATCAAATCTGTAGCTTTGGTATCAATATGTTCCGCCTATTAATCGGCTATTTGAAACCGGTCTTACCAGAACTTGCGGGTAAGGCCGAAGACTTTTTCAATGATGAGCTGACATGGGCCGACTTAGCCTCAGGAGAAACCTTACCAGAAGGCCATACCATCACTAAATTCAAACCTCTAATGACGCGCATTGAAAGCGATAAGATAGAAGCCATGATTGAAGAAACCAAACAACAAGCCAGCACACAAGCGACTGCTGTCGCTGCCAGCGACCCAATCGATAGTGAAATCAGTTTTGATGACTTTGCTAAACTCGATCTACGCGTCGCGCGTATTAGCAAAGCAGAACTGGTTGAAGGCGCAGACAAACTGCTGCAATTAACTTTAGACCTAGGTGAGGCCACTGGCGGTCTACAGAAGAATGTATTCGCTGGCATCAAGAGCGCCTATTCACCCGCTGAGCTAGAAGGCAAGCTAGTCGTTATGGTTGCTAACTTAGCTGCACGCAAAATGCGTTTTGGTTTATCCGAAGGCATGGTGCTTGCCGCTAGCGGTGATGACTCTGGTCTATTTGTGATTCACCCAGACAGTGGTGCCGAAGCCGGCATGCGCGTGAAGTAAGGTTAGTTATGCATAATCAATACAGCGCACAGCTTGCGTTTATTGATGAGCAACGCTGCATCGGTTGCGCTCTCTGCCTGAAGGCCTGCCCCTTTGATGCCATCTTAGGCACCTCACAACTGATGCATAGCGTAATCAAAAGCTATTGCACAGGCTGCAAGCTCTGCATACAACCCTGCCCAGTCGACTGTATTGAGATGCGTGAAAACCCTGAATACAGCGAAGCCATTAAGAGTGATGAGCATAAGCAGGATCGCAAAGCATTTGCTGGCGCCAGCAAGCAACGTCTACAATTGCGCAAACTGCGATTAGAGGCACGTAGCCAAGTCGTGCATGCCGCTCGGCAACAGAGCAAGGCCAGCATGGCGGATAAATTAGCTGAGCTCAAACGCCTACAAGAAAAATCATGAACCGCGAAAAACGCATAGCGATTTTTTCAATCTTGCGCGAGCAAAATCCAAAGCCAAGGACTGAGTTGCACTACGCCAATGAGTTTGAATTATTAATCGCTGTTATTTTATCGGCGCAGGCAACCGACATCAGCGTCAACAAAGCCACCGATAAATTATATCTCGTCGCCAACACACCACAGGCTATCTACGACTTAGGTGAGAAAAAACTAAAGACCTTTGTGCAAAGTATTGGGCTGTTTAACACCAAAGCAAAAAACATCATTAAGACCTGCAAGATCTTAATCGATGATTACAATAGCGTCGTACCAGAAGATCGTGCCGCTTTAGAGTCACTACCTGGAGTCGGTAGAAAAACAGCCAATGTGGTTTTAAACACAGCCTTTGGTCATCCAACCATTGCCGTAGACACTCATATCTTTCGCGTGTCTAACCGCACTGCCATTGCACCAGGAAAGAATGTACTAGAAGTAGAAAAACGCTTGGAACGTTTAGTCCCTGAAGAATTTAAACGCGACGCCCATCACTGGATGATCTTGCATGGTCGCTACACCTGCATTGCGCGCAAACCTTTATGCTCGCAATGCATTATCCGTGAGCTCTGCGAATATCGCCAAAAACCCAGCGCAGACATTTAGATTGATTAGATCGTTTCTGTACGGCTATGTTGCCAGCGCACTGCGCTAAATAATGCAAGATAGGCAAGCAAGGTAAACAACACACTAGATAGCAGGGTATTGCGGAAAAATGGAATACCAGCGACATAGGCCTGCATCAGACCATTCATGGTAGGCGCATAGATTTCATTGCCCAGCCAAGCACCGAAGTTCGTCAACAAGAAAAACCAAACCGCCGATAAGGCAGAAGCCAATGTGAGCCTAAAAAAGGAAACTCGCTGTAAGCCATAACGACTAAAAATGACTATGGCAGCCATCGCTACATACACAAATAGCATCGAATTATGTAAGCCTAAATATAGATCACTGAGTAGCATCGCACCTAAAGGGATAATTAAAGCTAGGCGCCAGTCACGCAGGAAGGCACCTGATAACAGACTCATCGCAGCAAGTGGTGTGAAATTAGGTGGATGTGGTAGACAACGGCTCAAGGCCAGAAACATAATTATCGCAACCAGCCATTTCCAACTCATTACTGCGGGCATTTCAATTTCATCTTTCATCATAATCCTCAAGACCATAACCGGGCAGCACCACGAACTCCACTGGAGTCGCCAAACTTAGGTCTGCGTAATTCAGTTTGCACTACATCAGTAAAAACAAACTCAGACAACAACGGTGGCACATTGTCATAGAGTCTGGTCATATTAGATAGGCCACCTCCAAACACAATAACATGCGGGTCTAAAATATTAACAACCTGAGCCAGACTTCTCGCCAAACGCAATTCATATGTTTGCAACACGGCCTCAGCCGCTACATCCCCTTTAGTGGCCAAGTCCACTATCTCTTGTGCAGATCTAAACTGTCGACCCACCCGCTGATACTCGGCAGACAGTGCGGGACCGGATAAAAAACTTTCTATGCAAAGACTTCTACCACACCAGCAACGGGGAACTGCCTGCTCTTCCTGACTTGGTGCCGGCAAAGGATTATGCCCCCACTCACCGCTAATCGCGTTGGCCCCATTAATCAGTTTTTTATCGATCACTAAACCAGCGCCACAGCCAGTACCAATAATCACGGCAAAGACACTAGCAGCATCCATCGCCGCACCATCGACAGCCTCAGACAGGGCAAAGCAGTTGGCATCATTTGCTAAGCGCACTGGACGTGCCAATATCTTTTCTAGGTCTTGCTGCAATGGCATGCCATTAAGACAGACTGAGTTACTGTTGCGAAGCAAACCTGTCGTCGGTGAAATCGAACCGGGCGTACCAATACCGACACTACCTACGGCAGCCAGTTTAGTCTCGGCAGTGGCAACCAGATCAGCTATCGCCAGCAATGTCTTTTTATAATCACCCTGTGGGGTTGTGACACGCTGGCGATAACATTCTGCAGCTGCATCATCTAAGGCAATCAATTCAATTTTACTGCCGCCCAGGTCTACTCCAAATCTCAGCATAGTAATCTCCAGCTAACCAGCCTGTTACTTACTTGTTACTTACTTGTTATTTACAGCACCGCTTACAGTTAATCATATGGCCTCACTAGGCTCAGGTAGCTTTAAATCTTTCTGCCAATAGCTCGGAGCTGTCTGCTTCAGTTTTTCAATTACACGACAGAGTACAAAGAGTAAGTCAGATAAGCGATTAACATACTGCACCAACTCTGTACGTATTGCATATTCATGTGACCACTCAACTAAGTGCCGTTCTGCCCTCCTGCAAACTGTGCGTGCAACATGACAATGGGCAACTGCTGCATCACCACCTGGCAGAATGAAATCTTTGAGTGGCGCTAGCCCTTGATTGAAATGATCGATCCATCGCTCTAACCAAAGAATATCATCCGCATGAGTCAGCTCACATTGCGGTGCACTAAGTTCGGCACCAACATTAAATAGCTGATGTTGCACGGCACGAATAATGGCACAGACTTCATCTTGTTCTACGCTATGTACCAAGACACAGGCTAGATTAGCATTCAGTTCATCTAGATCACCCTGCGCCTTAATCAATGAGCAGTCCTTACTGACGCGCTCACCAGTCGCTAAGCCTGTACTGCCATCATCACCCGTGCGCGTGTATATCTTAGTTAAGCGATTGCCCATAGCGTTATCTCCTATAGTGTAATTTCAAAACCAGCATAGATAGTGGTTCCTTCATCGTTATATCCTGAAACCTCAGTATAGTCCTCATCAAAGAGGTTGCTTACACGCCCCCATAGCTTAAGGTCAGAGGCTACTGCATAGTTTATGGTCATATTAATCAGGAGATAGTCATCTAATTCAACCCTACTGCCAGAGCCTCCACTCCAATCAACATCGCGATGCTTACCAATATGATCAGCTGACAGTTGTAGATTAGCCTTATCTTCAAAGAAGGCATAATTTAACAAACCACTCCATTGATGCTTAGGTCGTCTGACTTCGGTTTTATCATCACCACCACTAACACCTTCAGTCGCAACAAGATAAGTATAAGAAAAACCATATCGAATATTGCCTGATAAGTTACCTTGTAAGTCTAGCTCAAGGCCATCACGTTTACTCTCTCCATCAGAATTAATTGATCCATTGTAGGACTTGTTACTAGCAATCTCATCTTTAAGTCGCTGTTGAAACAGAGTCACTGTTAGATTCATTTGCTCGTCAAAAAATTCCTGAGATACTCCCAGCTCCCAATCCTTAGAATGCTCAGCCTTCAGATCTGGGTTACCAATAAAGCTGGCTGGTGACCAGCCAAATAGCTCGGTAAATGTTGGATTTTTAACACCTGTTGCATGTGCAATATGTAATTTAGTACCCCAGTCAGGGTAAATATAGCTCAAACCCAATCGGTAAGTTTTCGTATTCTTAAACTCATCATTATCATCTGCACGACCACTAGCAGAAAAATTAAAGTCATCCATAAATCCTAATTGATATTCAGCAACGTACCCATAATTTACTATGCGCTGTTTATGACTAGAGCTACTAGTGACCTGTTCATAGTTATCGCGTTCACGTTCAGCTGCAAAGGTTAGGCTTTGACGATTAATCCTGTCATTAGAGACAGGTAGTTTAAAGGTACTCTGATACATCCATTTGTGTTTCTTACCGTCATACGTTGATCTAGCAGAAGCCTGTTTATTTTTATTTTTCTGGTCGACAACGGAGTAAGCAAGCTGTTGCTGCCAACGGCTTTGCCATGAATCCCATTTATAAAAAACACGGCTTAAATACTCTTTCTCGTCATCTTCAGCATATCCATCTGAACTATTACTAGGATCAGATTCACCATCGCTATTTTTATAATGAAATACCAAGCCAAGCTCTGCACCATTATTGAAATTATAATGGCTCTTTAAATTTAAGACTTTCTGATTAAAGCCATCTTTCTCGTTACCTAATCTAATGGAATTAACTCCGTCAGTTCTAACAAGGTCAGCACCTAACTGGATATCAAATTGATCTCCTCCATATCCGAGGCTTAATCCTTTTCTCCAGTAATCACGCTGCCCAAGACTTGAACTAAGCGTTACCTCCTGCCCTTTTTTTGCTCGTTTAGTAATAATATTAATTACACCGCTTAGGGCATCACTCCCCCATAGGGAGCTTTGTGCTCCTCGCAACACTTCAATACGCTCAATCTGCTCAGTGCTAATTTTATCAAATCGAAACTCCGATCCTGACGACAGCCTATTCGCCTCAATCCCATCAATCAGAACCAAGACATGATTAGCCTCACCGCCACGCATCCGTAGCTGCGTTATGTTTCCAGAGCCACCGGTACGTGAGACATTCAAACCTGCCACAGATTGCAGCAGCTCACTGACATAAACTGCTTTGCTTTCGGCAATCTGTTCTGCTGTGATAATGCTGATGGTAGTCGAGCTATGCTGCACCTCAATCGGTGTACGACTAGCGGTAACAGAGATGGTCGGCAGGATATCTTCTGCCATTACAGGCTGGAATAAAAAAATAAATAATAAAATAGAGGTGCGCATAAAACTCATAAGATCCCCTTCCGGATAGTATGTTATGAGCAAACGCAGTGGGCCGCGATACTAATTTATCGCGCACAATAGATTAAGTAGTCGATGAAAAATCAACTACCCATATTCCAACCTAAATTGCCCACCGCAATTTGCCGTACAGTTCAGGCCGGTCTCCGGGCTCAAGAGCGGTTTAACCAACTTGGCGAAAACTTCTTTAGCCAAATTAGTTAAACGTCTGCATAACCTTCCCATGCCTTGTGAGCACAGTGGTAAATAATGCAGATAGACTCTCTTACCGTTGCGGGGGCAGCTCTGGCTTTTACCAGATTCCCTGTTTCACTCACCGTTGAACAATTAAGCCAAGGTAAGCACCTGAACCGCATGTGTGTTTCTAAGAGGCTAAAGCTTACTACACTTAGCCGCTCTTCAGAACCTTAATATCGATGAGGAGTTGTTGCGCATGTGATCGACTAGTTACCTTACGATAGATTTTTCGTAAGCGTCCAGCAGGATCAATAATAAAACTATGCCGTTTTGCGAGCTTGATCGGCCCCAACTGAAATAAAGCATGATAGCGCCTGGCGAGATCACCATCGTCTATCAACAGTGGGAAAGGCAGCTGATGACGCTGGGCAAATCGCTGATGACTACCCTCTGAACCGATGCTGACACCTAATATCTGTGTCTGCTCCTGCTGCAAGGGTGTGTAGTTATCACGTAAGGCACAGGCCTCGGCAGTGCAACTAGGAGTGTTATCTTTCGGATAAAAGTATAAGACCAACCATGACCCACGATAATCTTCGAGGGTATGACGCACACCACTATGATCGAACAGATCAAAATTAGGTGCCGGCGCATTCAGCACTAAGGCTTCGCTAGAGGTGAATGCGGATATAAGGCTCATAAAAAATTGGCAGGACGACTAGTGAATCACTTAATCAGTAATTTCAGTATCTGTCTGATACCAATGCAGCTTGCTATGCAGACTCACCACACTACCGACAATAATCAGCGTAGGGCCACTGACTGCATGTTTGTCGACCAAGCTAGGTAAGCTATTTAAATCACCAATCAATACACGCTGATCAGGTGTAGTTCCTTTGCTGACCAAGGCCGCAGGGGTATCTGAATCCAAACCATGTTTGATTAATTGCTCACAGATCATCGATAAGCCATACAGCCCCATATAGAAAACAATGGTTTGCTGCTTATGTGCAAGCATCTTCCAATTCAAGTCGACACTGCCATCTTTTAAATGACCGGTAACAAAAATACAGGCCTGAGCGTGATCTCGATGGGTTAAAGGAATACCAGAGTAGGCTGCACAACCTGCGGCAGCGGTCACTGCTGGCACCACTTGGAAGGCCACACCCTCGTCCATCAAGGTCTCAATCTCTTCGCCACCACGACCAAAAATAAATGGGTCGCCGCCCTTCAGCCGTAAGACACGTTTGCCTTCCTTCGCTAAACGAACTAGTAGATGGTTAATCGATTCCTGTGGAATGGCATGATTAGAACGTTGTTTTCCAGCATAAATCTTTTCAGCATCTTTGCGAACCAAAGACATAATCTCGTCTGATACTAGACGGTCATAAACCACGGCATCTGCCTGTTGCATCAAACGCAAGGCACGGAATGTCAGCAAGTCAGGATCACCTGGACCAGCACCCACCAGATAAACCTCACCATGGCTATCAGTAGTAAAATCTTCTTCTGTGATGCGCTGACTCAAGGCCTGTTCGGCAATCTGCAAATTACCGGCAAAGACTGATTCAGCGATCGGCCCTTGCAACACGTCTTCCCAGAATCGTCGGCGCTGTGTTTCATCGGTTAATTGTTTGCTTACGGGGCTTCGATACTTTTCTACCAAATTGGCTAATTGACCGTAAGCAGCTGGCAGATGGCGTTCCAAGTTGCGACGGATCATACGTGCCAAGACTGGCGAAGCACCACCTGTTGTGATGGCGATTTGAATAGGGTCTCGATCAATCACCGAAGGCAATACGACATCACCCTGGGTAAAGTCGTCGGCAACATTAACCAAGATACCCTTCGCTTTTGCTAGCTCACTCACCTGCTGATTAACTGCAGCAATGGAAGTGGCTGCAATAATTAAACGCTGGCCCTGAATGTCTTCTTCTACAAATGCACGTCGTTCAAGCTGACAATTATACTCTTGGCATAACTTTTCAGTTTGTACGGACAGCTCAGGGCTCACTACGGTTACGCAAGCACCTGCTTTGCACAGCATAGCTAGTTTCCGAGCAGCGATTGTACCGCCGCCCACGATCAAACAATGCTGCTCTTTTAAATCAATAAATAGGGGTAATAAACTCATATCATCGCAATGCAGCTACCTGCTGCTGAATAGGCTCAATCAAATGAGCGATGCGCTTTCGCATAACCGTACCAATAGCATCAGTCACACCAAAGACGGGGTCCAGTAAACTCTCACTGACCATGGATAGAAAAATAATCGCGCTGCAAACAGATTTAGCCTGCGGCCAAATTTGCAGTAGCTCATGTAGTCCACCCTGCGGATTTTGCATGAGGTGGCCAACAAATGCATGTACTTCTTCAATTTGGCGTGGTTTAGGAAAACCTGTTTCCTCTAGCGTGAAGTAATGCCCCATCGTGTTGAATAGCGTGACCACTACATCTTGATCACTCGGCTTCTTCATCACTAAGCTATAGGTTTCGAGCATCGCTTGCCCTTCACCACTGAACAGCCATTGTACTTTTTGTGCCCAAGGATTACTCGGCTCAATCCCCGCTAATTGCTCAGATACCGCCTGAAAGTCAGTATGTGGTAGCTGCTCTATAGGCAGGCATTCCGGACACTGCTGTAAAAAACCAACAAAATAGGTGTTCTTACGCTTGCCACGCTGCCAGATAGATTCCTTAGTTTCCTCGTCTACTAAGTCACCTTGTAAGACCAGACGAACTGAACGCATGGTCGCCGCTGAACTCTCTTCAAACGGTAAAAACTCAACTAAAAACTGCGCCAATTCCGGCCCCATACTACCTTTAACCACATCTTGGCTCTCTAACATACAGCGCGCATTATCGGCATTTGGTGCACACCACCAAGCACGCTTAGCTAGCTCATTAGTTAAGCCATTCGCATGCACTACGGCGACAATGGCTTCTGGCTCACCCAGTAATAACAATTTTTCTAAACTGTCATCACGCGCCTGCCCCATACGCGTCCAACGGCGCAAAAAGACCGGGTAGCCACCAGGAGAGCCCAACACTTGAGTAGATAACCACTGACGTACATTGCGCAAATATTTCTCATCACGACCCGTCGCATGCAAGACTACTTTGGCTTCACCACGTTCGGTTAAGGCATGCACTTCCATACGCGACTCATCAATACGTACGGCCTGTGGCTTTTGCGCTAATAAGACATTTAAGCGCAAAGTATCTTCGTTAGTTAAATCCATACACTTAGTTTAGTTGCACCCGTTGTCCAAAGGCTGGCTGTTTGCGACCTTTGACCAACCATAATACTGGGTAGCTAGGTTCATGCTCAGGAAAGCGTCCTAGGCAGTCACTAAAATAGACCAATAGTTCAGGGGCTTGATCTTGTTTTTCAACCCAATCAAACACTGGCCGAAAGTCGGTACCACCGCCACCACGAAAACTTTTTGGCAGTTTAAATTCTTCCCATGCTTCAAATAACCATGGACTTCCTTTCACCAGTTTTTCATCACAGGCAAGCAAGCTCACGCGCGCGCGCAGTTGGCCTTTAATCGCATCGATCTCAGTCATAAATTCTTCTATCTCTTGTCCACTGATAGACCCACTGGTATCCAATGCCACCACAATGTTCACCTGTGAACTACGCAAGCTTGGAAAAATAGCAGGCCCACCACGCCTAGAGGAAGGCCGCGCATAGTTATAATCATCTCTCGCTGTTGCCACCATGAACCGCGCTAACAAGGCACGCCAAGGCAGCTTAGGCTGCAGCATTAATTCCACCAGGCGCGCCATACCTTCACTCAGCTTACCGGCCTGTTGTGCCTGTTGTGCAGCACCCGCTAAGCGTTGCTGCCATTGTACTGAGAGATTATCTAATTCCTGCTGACTCAGGCTAGCCTCTTGGCTTTGTCCTTGTGACTCATCATCCGGCTCTTGTTCAGGATCTTGTTGCGGATCAGAACTACTACCACCATCAGACTCATCATCAGGATCTGTCCCAGGAGGTTTATCACTAGTCGACTGATCTTGTTCATCGGTCGGGTCGGTTGATGGATCACTACCCGCTTCCTGTTTGCCACCTGTCTCGGCGTCACCATCATCCTTATCTTGCAAGTAAGGATAAATTTCTTCAGCGCTTAAACCGCGATAACTCTCTTCTAAAAATGTACCTGGCGGCGCCTGCAATCCTTCATCAATCAATAACGGACTAACAGCATAATCACAGGCCAAGTCCCATAGATGTTTAAGCCGATGTTGGCGGCGTGCAAAATGTGACAAGGCGCAATGCAAGGCTTGTTTGGCTAATACAAATTGCGTCTCTGCTGGAGTTAACGCAAGAACATAGTCGTAGTTATAGAAGATTTTTTTGGCATTAGTGGCCGCTGTAATACACCAAGCGGGATCACCCTGCTGCAATGGCATGCGCAGTACCAAGGCGCCTAAAAAAGGCTTATCCAAGATCAGTCGAGTCCGTGCTGCAGCTAGTTTTGTCTCGACCTTATCGGCGTCCATAACTAGACCTCATCGACTGATGATCTTAGGCTTCGTACAACATAAGATCGGCAACAGAATCTGCCCATAGTGCAAATTCTTCGACCGCAAAGAGTCGCTCACCAATGGCTCGATGCATATCAGAGATCATCATCACGCCCATTTCACGTTGTGGAAAGAGCTGAGCATAACGCAAGATATTGCCGAGAATGAGGTTGCCTTCAGCCCCTTCTTCGGCACGAATCGCACGCCCAACTAAGGCCGTAGCGACTGCATATTGCAGATCAATTTCAGTTGGTACCGAGGTTTCATTACCACTGACTATCGCATCTAGATCTGGCATGTCTTCCAGATGTTCAACAAAGGCATTCAATTCAATACCCGCCGCTGCGCCAACGCAGGCCTGCAGGCTTTCTAGTAATACTTCCTGACTTTGCTCAAACTTGTGTAAGGCCCGGTTGGCAAATTCCCAAGACCGTGGAGTCGGAAAGGCCATTGGATTTTGTGCCGCATCAAAGCTAAAGATCAGATCAGGTCGAAATCGCAGAAAGGCAATAACGCGTTCATCGATCTCATTGGCATAGGCCCAAGCCACCCAGTCATCTAAGTTCACATCGACTTCATAATGCGAGAAGCGGTTCGCTAAAGGTGCTGGCATGGTGTAGGTCACACCCCTGTCCCCTTGACGATTACCGGCCGCTAAGATGGCCCAGCCTTCCGGCACTTCATACTGACCCAACCGGCGATCTAGAATCAGTTGGTAGGCGGCAGCCGAGACGCTGGGAGCCGCCGACGTGATTTCATCTAAAAACAGAATCCCTTTAACGCCGTGTCTTTGCCTATCTGGCAACATCGCTGGGATTGCCCACTCGACAGAGTCTTCTTGTCGAAATGGAATCCCACGCAGATCACTAGGCTCCATCTGTGACAAACGGATATCAATCATCGCCACTTGGTTGCGTTCAGCAACTTGCGCCACAATTTGTGACTTACCTACACCAGGAGGGCCCCATAACATGACTGGGGTATGTTGACCTGACTGGGCGGCGTGAAACTCTTTATCAAGAATATTGTTTAGATAAGCGGGACGCATACTGACTCTGTTCTTAATCCTTTAAGATCTTAATGTAAGCAATAACTTACGGATAAATAGGCGGTTAACTAAGATACTAAAAACCTGCTTTTTTGTACCACTCGCTGGCTTTCTCTTCATCCTTCTCAATCAACGTACCCTGCTCATACATCATCGCTAATGTTGTTTGCGAACCAGCTAGCCCCTGTTCAGCCGCCTTGGTAAACCAAAAAGCCGCCTTCTCGCCGTCTTTTTCGGCGCAGTCACCTTCCATATACATGAAACCCAAGCCATGTTGAGCCAACGGATGGCCTTGCTCGGCAGCGGCATTCATCCAGCGGAAAGCCGCTTCTGGATTGGCCTTATTGCCAAGACCGTTTTGCAACATAATAGCGCAACGATGTTGCGCATCGGCATAACCTGCGGCGGCTAACGGTGACAATAACTGCATCGCCCGCGAAAAGTGTTTAGACTCAAAAGCCTGTATGCCACTAGCGAAATCAATCTCTTCCGACTCTTCCATAGGGTTTAATCCTGTCATGTTTTAAGCCACGTAGTTTAAAACAAAGCAAGGGGCTGCCGAATACCCCGGTTGAGTCGCCCAAAAGAACACATTAAACCCTTTTAAATCAAAGACTTAACCGTCCCTCCATAGGGATATATAGGATTCACAGCACATTTTGTATGCTCGGCAACCCTTTAAGGATTATATAGACTGTGACAGTAGAACTAGATCGCACCCAATCAGAGATTGATGCCTTTATGCGCAGCGTCGTCGGACGTGTCGCAACTGGCCCAGAATACAGCAAGAACCTATCCTTTGAAGAGGCTAGAGATACGCTGAAATATATCCTGCGTGATCAAATTGACCCAGTCCAAAGCGCTGTTTATCTGATCGCTTTGCGCATGAAGCGTGAGACCAGTGATGAGAATGGTGGCAGCTTACAAGCCCTGCTAGACGCCTGTGATCGTGTCACCGCAGAGGTTGACCACGTGATCGATATCGCTGAGCCTTATGATGGCTATATGCGTGGCGCACCAGTGATGGCCTTTTTACCCGCCTTATTGGCCGCCTGTGGCCTACCGGCACAGAGCCACGGCTTGGAAGATGTCGGCCCAAAATTTGGCGTGACGCACCGTAAAGTCATACGTGCAGCGGGCAAGGCCGTGGATCTGAGTCCACAACAGGCCGTAGCCAAGATTAATGACCCCGATTGTGGTTGGTCCTATATTGATCAAGCGCAATTTTGTAAGCCATTGCACGATCTAGTCGGCCTACGTAAGCGTATTATTAAGCGTCCCGTACTGACTACGGTTGAAGTCTTACTGAAGCCTATTTGTGGCAAGGTATCGACACACTTGATGACTGGTTATGTACATAAGCCCTATCCACCGGTGTATGAAGCCTTAGCGAAACTTGCAGGTTTTGACTCCAGTGTGATCATTCGAGGCGTTGAAGGTGGCATTACACCGGCACTCAACAAGCCAGCCAAGTATTTTGAATATCATGGCCTTGATGGTGCCCTGGAAGAGGTTAATATGACCCCTGCAGACCTAGGTATTGAGCAATCTCAACGCTGTGAGCCGGTGCCAGCATCGGTATTACGTGAGATCGAAGGTGAAGATGCCGTTGTCGATGTAGAGGCACTCGCCAAGGTTAGTGCTGAGGCCGGTTTAGCTGCGTTGGATGGGAAAGCAGGCCCGGCACAAGACTGTTTACGTTATTCTGCCGCCATTATGCTGAAGCATTTAGGAAAAGCAGATACACTTCGCGCTGGCGCCGATATAGCACAGAAGGCTATGGAAGCAGGAATCGCATTGAAAAGATTTGAAGCGTTTTGATAAACGCCGCACTATTTATACATTTTTAAACAGGAGCAAAATAATGGATCAAACTTATCGCGACACAATTACTTCAATGGAATCGCAGGGCGTTGACCCAGAATACGTATTGGGTTGGCAAGGTGGTTACTTAGGTCACCCAGAGCGTGAAGAGCAGCGTCTAAGCGAAGCTTACTCAGCTGGCTTTAGCGATGGTCAAGAAAAGACCGCTGACAACTTCTCAAGTTGGGCTAAGTAATACAGATTGCGTAGACGTTGCTAGCCTCTGAGTTAGCAACGTCTTTTAGCATGACTCTACTGGGCTGATAAATGCCGGTAGTACTCTCTACTTTGCGGGTACAGCTCTAGCTGATCACCTTGCATCACTGTAAAAACCAATCCTTTCTGACGGTCAATCACAGTCAGATCCCAGCCCTGCTCTGGCAACTGCCTTAAAGTTAAGAGTGGTAAGCCATGATCAGCACTCTCCAGTAATTGCTGATAAAACGTCTTCGCCTGTTCCCTATCCGATGGACTTTCATCCAGCTCATTACGTAAACGTCGCACATACTGCATGCGCGCAAATGCGCTCAACTTGCCACGCCCTGGTGCTATTTGCTTATCGCCTACCCGTACCCTTATCGCCTGCTCAAAGTGTTCTTTCTGCTTCAAGGAATAACGATAAGCCGTCAGCAGATACTCACCCTCAGAGTCTTCTGACCATTGCGACCAGCTCGCACAACCTTGCTTCTCTGTGGCACAACGACTGCTGCTAGGCAGTTGCTCAAAAAACAAAAAATGATGTCTGGGCTTTCTTTTAAGTAAGCCGGCGATAGGTGCGACTAATTGATAATCCACTTCCCTAGCCAACAATTTCAGACAGGTCTCACGCACATTGCCTTGTAGCAAGCGAATCCTAGCAATATAAAAATAGGCCATATCAGAAGTGACTAAGAACTGGACTTGAGACTGCTTACCTTGCGCTGTCTTATGCTCTGCTTGAGCAAATAAAACGTAATGGTTCAGCGCATAAAACTCAACAATCTCATCTGCACTACCGATATGACAATGTTCAACTCGTTCAGGCGTGATTGATGACTGTGGCAGCGGCTGTGCTTGCACTGCGCCCTGCCAACATAAGCCTATTAAGGTGACTAGGCTTATGGAGAGTAGATACTTACTCATCACCCCAGGTGCCGTTTTCTGGAATGGGTGGCATTTCAAAGTCAGCATCATCTAAGGACTCACCCATACCCGTCATGACACGCTGTATACCCTTCACTATCTTTGGTGCTTCAAGGTCAATGACATAATCAGGAATCCACTTCTGGTCTTTCGCACCCATCACTGCCATCACGTGATTGCCGGTAATACGCCTGAGGCCAAAGCCAGGGCCCTCATCAATGTCATAATCACAATCAGAATATTCATCCATACGCACATTCAATAGCGTAATAAATTGCTTACGATGCTCGCCTGGGCCATTTGAATCCAAGCGATTGTCATGTACCAAATTCGCCAAGTTAACACCTAAGGCATTGATAAAGCGTACACGCTCCTCTTCTTCTAATTCACCAAAGGTCATGCGATCGACCACATGCAATGAAAAGGCGAGGAATTCACAGATAACATCCATACGCTGTGAATGGGTATTCGTTTCAAAACCTTCATTTTCCAGACTCAAGCAGCTATCAGCTGCAAGCATCCAAATATTACTGCTGACCACTGAAGCAATCTGCTCTGGAGAGCGCTCATGCTGTGTCTGATTCCATTTCGCTTTTAGTCTGGCCATATTCTTTTACTATTCCCTAATCCACTGTACGCATTTAATACTAGGACAAACACTGTTGTCTTGCTTGTAATTTAATAGCAAGCCGATTATACCTCTAAACCTATGAATACCGATCTCCTTTCTGCGCAGGTTCAACACAACTGCAATATTGCCGATGCCCGTCATGCTGGCAATTTCACCCTCTGCATTTATCTAATGAAAATGCGTGAGTTCTATCGTTGGTCAGAGAAACTAGCTTACCAAGACAATCTCACCAGTGGCCCAGTCGGCCAATGGGTGACTGAACGTGAAGCGGTCTGGGAGCAGCTTGAAGATGTTGATTTTCAAGACCTGAACATCAACGGACAACAGTCTGACCCTTTCGATACCGTCACGATCAACCAAAAAATTAATTCACATGGCTTAATTTATAGTGGCGGGCTTGGCGCTAATCGGACGCCACACTTTTTTCTTGCCGAGAAGTTAAGCAGTGAAACGCATCACGACTTTACTATTTTTATCAGTGGTCAAGAATATGCCCGTGATCTCGCCTCACCACCAGCCATGACCTTAGGAAACAACATCTTCATTCGCCGACAATCTATCGCTCGAATGATCTGGGAAAGAGTTCAAGAATGGCACTGGCATGGCAATGAAAATGGTATGTCTAGGGCGATGAAGTACTACCCGTTTGAAGACGATGTTAATACGGCTTTACACACTATGGCTGAGGTTGAAGCTGAAGCAATTAAGCTGCATGAAATCGGTGAGATTGAGGCCAGTCAAATCATTGGACCTGATTGGAAAAAAATGTTGCTTGAGATTAACAACCCACGTGTTGAACTCAAGCTTCGTGCGATTAAAGATTTATTTTCTGATGCATTATCGACCTTACCGGCCCTGATTGAAGACGAGAGAATAGCCTCCATCCATTTTTATGCTGGCAACATGAACGCGACACGAAAAGAACTCTGCCCCTCTTTCATAAGTGCTTACAATCAATGGCATCAAGATCATAACTATGAGAAATTGGCGACTTGGGTAGACCGCAGCAGGCACTATTGGCATGATGTCATACAGCATTGTCTAAGCCTTTTTGCCGCACAAAAAACAAGCTCAGAGATCGATGCCTTCTTGACTACCGAAGCCTTTAAATAATGAAAGAAAACCGCTTAGTAACCATTCAGGAATGCAAACCTGGAAGCCTTGTCTTCGAAAAGAAAAATGCATTAGCAGCAGAATTTTGCGCCGATGTCATTCAACGTTTTGAGGCCTGCCCAGAAGATCAATATCTGGGTCGTGTCGGCCAAATGGCGAATGAAGACAACAGCATTAAGCGCTCCACTGACCTTGTCGTCAGTGGTAAACCGCATTGGCAAGATGTAGATCGCGCACTATTCCGATCTTTAGGCATTGCTCTTAGAGAGTTTCGTCTGCAATTCCCATTTTTCTCTGGTTCATTTAAAGATATGGGTTATGGCCTACAACGTACACTGCCAGGTGAGTTTTATCACTGGCATATTGATGGTGGTAGCCATGAATTTAGCCAACGTCAGTTAGTCGCTATTTGGTATTTAAACGATGTCGAAGGCCCGGGCGGTGAAACTGAATTCTCATCACAGGATCTTAAGATCACACCCTCTCAAGGCAGTCTTATTTTATTCCCACCCTTTTGGACTCACGAGCACCGTGGTATCGCCTTAGAAAAAGGCAGCAAATATATCGCCACGACTTGGGTCGTGTTTGCCTAATTGATTTTAGCCATGCCGTCATTCCATTACGACAGCCCGGCAACCGATGAGCAATGGCAAGCCTATTATCAATTCCGCTGGCAACAGCTCAGGCGCCCTTTTGGCCTTGTGCTAGGCACTGAACGTGACGCCTTAGAGGATCAAGCCTATCACCGGATTTGTTTAACCGAAGATAACAGCATCATAGGTATCGGGCGTATTCATTATGAAACAATAAAGGCTCAGCAACTGTCTGCTCGCATTCGCTATATGGCGGTTGCCGCTGAATTTCAAGGGCTGGGGATTGGCCGTGAGCTGGTGACGCAGTTAGTTGCTGATGCACGCAAGTGCGGCATGGCAGATTGTTATCTACATGCGCGTGAAGAGGCCTGTGGCTTTTATCAGGCGCTAGGGTTCGAACTCAAAGAAGGCATTCAATCAGAGCTAGATCACCCTCACTTTCTTATGCAACTGCGATTGGACTAGGTAATCAAACTAGGCATCTGCCATGGCAAATTCAGTCTGAGTCATATCACCACCGGTATCGATATCGACTCGATCTACCCCAGGGAGTGTACGTAGAATATAGCCAGCCATTAATGTCGCTATTTTTTCGTCACCAGAATCCAAAGCTGTCAGTATTTTGTCAGCTGCAATTTGGCAACGCTGGATACCATCAGGTTTCTCCACCCATTGCCGACTCATTTGCCAGCCTGCATCCATATCACCGTCCATTCGAGCGAAAAAATCAGCTGCCTCAGCAAGCATATAATCTGGAACTTCGATCGGAATGGTTCTTTCATCTACAATAACTTTCAGTATCATGGCTTAGGGCTTTATTTTAGATAGTGGTCTTATAAGAACGCAGTATAACGGGAAGAATTATATTTTGCTTATCCAACTTAAACAGGTGCTAGGCACACAACAACTCACGGCAATTGCTGAACTGCTAAAAAAAGCGCAGTTTATCGACGGCAAACTCAGCGCGGGAGATGTAGCAGCAACGGTTAAAAACAACCAAGAGCTGGCTATGAATGATCCTCTAACGCAACAGTTAAACGCCTTGGTTATGACTAACCTATTACGCCATAAAACTTACCAACGCGCGGCCTTACCCTTACGTATTGCTAGCCCATTTTATGCCTGTTATGAAACTGGTATGGAATATGGCGAGCATATTGATGACCCGATTATGGGTGGGCAGGATAAATACCGGTCAGATATTGCGATCACAATATTTTTAAACTCCCCTGAAGACTATGACGGGGGTGAGCTTGTGCTACAAACTAATTTGGGTGAGCAAGTAATCAAGTATCCAGCTGGTGATGCTGTGCTCTACCCCGCTAGCAGTCGCCATCGCGTCGCGCAGGTAACTCGGGGTAAACGTCAGGTCGCCGTGACTTGGGTACAAAGCTCTGTGCGTGATGCTGAAAAACGTGAGCTACTGTATCAACTTAGTTGTGCTCGCGAAAAGCTATTACGTAAGCAACCAACAGAAACTCATACCAAGCAAATTGACTCGGCTTATATCAACCTAGTGCGTCGCTGGAGCGATGTCTAAGCCTTAGTTAATGAATGGACTCCGAATACTATGCAGTTAAAAGACTATATCCGCACGGTTGCAGACTTCCCTAAGCCGGGTATTTTGTATCGTGATATCACCAGCTTACTCAAGTCAGCCGAGGCCTTCAGCCAGGTCATAGAGCAGTTTAAACTGCGCTATATCGATGCGAAGATCGATTACGTTATTGGCATTGAATCACGTGGCTTTATATTTGGTACACCCTTAGCCCATGCCTTAGGCGTCGGTTTCATACCCATACGCAAACCGGGGAAACTACCAGCCGAACATTACTCTATAAGTTACCAACTAGAGTACGGCGAAGATTCTCTAGAAATACACAAAGACGCCATCGAAGACGGTGCTCGCGTCTTACTCATCGATGATTTACTCGCTACCGGCGGCACCGCCAATGCCGCTGCCCAATTATTACAAAACTTTAATTGCGAGCTGCATGAGTTTGCCTTTGTCATCGAATTAAATGAACTTGCTGGCCGCAAACACTTGGCCTCCTTTGGTGAATCTCACAGCTTATTGCAGTATTAATATCGTCTAGTTCCACCAGCTGATCTCGACCAAAGCATCCATCAATAGTCTAAACAGATAACCATTAGGCCCTTAATTTATAGGCGACTAATGGTTATTTGTCATCCACAGCATCCATCGGCATGGCGTATGCTGAATAAATCTTAATCTGCTAGCAACTACTGTATGGCTGAATACCAACAAATTATCAGCATTATTGCTTTAACCATGGGCGTGGCTTGGGCCAGCGGCATCAACCTATATGCAACCATCTTGGTCTTGGGGATAGGTGCTAATAATGGACAATTAGTATTACCCGATAGTTTGTATTTACTACAAAGCCCACTCGTTATAGCAGCAGCTGGGTTAATGTTTGCAGTCGAGTTTTTTGCCGATAAAGTACCCGGCGTAGATAGCATCTGGGATGCCATCCATACCTTTATTCGAATTCCAGCAGGCGCTTTATTAGCAGCCGGTGTAGTTGTTGAAATATCACCCGCCTTAGCATTAGCTGCTGCTTTAGTAGGTGGTGGGCTAACTGCAACCACCCATGCCAGCAAGACAGGCACCCGTCTAATAATTAACACCTCACCTGAGCCCTTCAGTAATTGGACCCTCTCAGTGACTGAAGATTTACTGGTGATTGCAGGCCTTTGGGCGGCCCTTACTCATCCTCTCTTATTCTGCCTACTACTCTTTTTATTCATACTCTTCTTAGCCTGGTTGCTACCCCGTTTATGGCATGGCATCCGCAGGTTGCGACAAAAAATAAACGCTTACTTTCGGCATGACAACAGGCCTACCTTGCCAAAGGTTTAAACTGTAAAAGGGCTGTGCTTGAGCCCCTTGTTAAGCCATCAGCTATGCAAGTAGACTGGTGCTATCAATTAGCAATATAAGATAAGGATTCCTAATGACTAAATACATACTCACACTACACCTACTGACTGCAGTTTATGCTGGGCAGGCATCCGCACTGGGCGGCGGCATGGACTTGAAAGATGGGATGTTTTGGCACGCTGATCGCGACCACAATGAGCAGATCACGCTACAAGAAGCGAAAGAGATTTACTCTCTAGGCAAACAAGAAGTGTTCGAGAAATACGATACTAGTGGTGAAGGCGTTATCACCAAATTCGAATTTTACGACTATTTCAATCGTCGTAGTGATGTTGAATAAGCAACCATTTAGAATGCTCTAGATTATGGAATCACTACCTTCGGCGAGAGATAGACCTCGGCAACATCCCCATCGACTAGGTTTTGTTCCTGATCGACTAGTTCTGCATCCGCATCATTCCAGCCGCGTAGGCCTGTCTTTAACGAGATAGCTTGCTCAAAGCCTAACTGCTTTAAGCTATCGGCTGCCAAGCAACTACGCCGGCCCGAACGACAGATCACAATCACCTGCTCAGCACGAGCATCCGCCAAGCGTGGTTCGGTTTCATCAAAACCATATTCACTGGCCGCCTCTAACACACCACGCGGGATATGCAGTGAGCCCTTGATGTGCATACTCTGAAACTCGTCGGCTTCACGCACATCAATCATCAGTAGATTAGGCTGTTGTTCTAGGGCTGACTGCAAGTCCCATGGCATCCATTCTTCAATGCCTGCGGTCGCATCAGCCACTAGTTGATCAAACGTTTTCATCGTTAGGCTATAGCTTCAATCTTAGTTTTGCTTGCTTGCACGCAGGCCATGCTCAACTGCGATCACCGCAGCTTCAACCCGTGAATGAATATTCAATTTACGTAAGATCGCCTTCACATGCAGTTTCACCGTGCCATCAGAGATGCCCAGATTGCGTGCAATCACTTTATTACTCTGACCTTCAGCGAGCAGACTCAGAATCTCGGCTTCACGTGGAGTCAGGTCATCGATCGGGCTAGGCTCTGTTTCGAGAATAGGTTCACCCTTAACGACACGCGCCAAGATCTGGGTCAGGTTCGGTGCAACCACCGTCTCACCTTTAACGATCTCGCGTAAAGCAGCCACTACATCATCAGGCTCCATTTCTTTCAGGAGATATCCCTTGGCGCCATTGCGTAAGGCTTCTACCAAGTCTCGCTCATCATTGCTGGTAGTGAGCATCACTACTGGCGCTTCGAACTTATTCGCCTGCAGATTCTTCAGTACTTCAAGACCTGTAATCGTCGGCATACGCATATCCAGCAGGACGATATCCGGTAATAGTGTCTGAGCAAGGCGGATGCCTTCTTGACCATCACCGAGTGAAGCTACGACCTCAATATTATGTCGCTCTAACAATCCTTGTAAGCCATCACGAAATAACGTGTGGTCGTCGATAATCAGTACGCGCAAGTGTGTACCCTCAGCTTGGTTAGTTGTTTATGGTTCATGACTGAACTCTAGAACAATCCGTGTTCCTTCGCCCGATTCACTTTCTATTTCTAGTACACCACCAAAACGGCGGGCACGATCCTGCATGATGGAAAGGCCAATATGTTCACCACTGTGGCTACTGCTTTGTGGCTCTTTAAAGCCCACACCATCATCTTCTATCAATACTTTATAGCTGCCCTGTTGATTGCCAGCCATCATAATGCGCACATTTTCTGCTTCACTATGTTTACGAATATTATTCAGCGACTCCTGCATGATACGCAAAACATGGAACTCCGTCTCAGTGGGCAGATTAGTCTCAGGCCATTCGTTCTGAAAAAAGATCTGAATGTCATCATTAATCTGACGAAAGCGCTCTATAGTCTGCTCTACTGCCGAAATAAGATTGGCCAAAACGGTTGGTGAGCGAAAATGTGCGATCAGTTCTCGGATCTCAGCATGCGCTTCAGTGACAGTCGCTTCAACCCTCTCTAATTCATCCCATACTTGGACTTCATTACCCTGCTGCAAACTTTGATCCAATAGCCGCACTCTAAAGCGGATACTGGTTAAAGTTTGCGCCAGCGAATCATGTAACTCATTCGCAATATGCGTACGCTCACGCATGATTGATAGCTGTGTTTTTTGCTCATCTAGCTTTTCTCGCTCAATCGCTGCGCCTAAATGCCGACCCACACTGGTTAGAGTCTCTTGTAAATCTTCAAAATCATTCAGACTTTCTTCTGGTAGGTAGAGACTAAAGACACCGAGTAACTTGCCATGATATTGCAAAGGAATTAACAGTAGATGGGTCTTTTTTGAGGCAAAAAATCGCTGACAGATATCCCGACTACACGCACTGACATTTGCTTGTAGTAAGGGGAAGGTCTCAACGCCAGTAGTCTCTTTAATATATTCCTGACGATGTTCGGCGTATCGCAACAAACTTTCATCATCACAATTAATCTGGCTCACCAACTGCTGGTTACCAATATCATTAGTAACCGTTGCACTAGCGGCCGATGAGTTAATCAATTCACTAGTGGTATGTAAAAACCGAGTTAATAGAGGGTCGACGTTTTCTGAGCTATTAATACTACTAGCGATATCATAAAGGATAGATAATGATCGCGTTTTCTGAGCAATATAAGCAGTATGCCTTTGTACTTGTATCTCGGCATCGCGCGATAAAGAGCGCAGCATTTCGGTAATAAAACTCAGATCTTGATCGAGTTCGCTGTACTCATCGACAGACTTAAGGCGCAACTGGTCATCAAAGTTACCCGCACGGATGCGTTGAATCCAATCTATTATAATTTCGCTAGGCTGAATGTATTGCAACCAGACCCTGATGGCGATCAAGAGCAATAAGCTAACCGCTAAGACAATACTACGCTGTGGCTCTATTACGCCAAATGCAGCGGCCAACAGCAGCAGCTGGCTGCACACAAATACGAGCAACAAGATACGGCTTTGTGTTATGCGCATGAGTGGTTTCAAGGAAGCCTAATTAATCCCTTAAGCTATTCTGCAGACTCTTCTGCAGGTGGCTTGTAGTTCGGGTCATTTGGATTAAAAAAAACAAAGTGAAATTGCTTAGGCTCTAATTCGACGTAATCAATCACCGTACCTTGCAGTAATGGGAGGCTCGTTTTGGCCACCACAATCGTCACGCCGTGAGATTCAAAGCTGGCATCTTCACCCTTTGAATTACCGACATCATCAAAACCCATACCGTAATGCAGTGAGCCATCGGCATTTTTAGTCGCTGCCAAACGTAATGGCAACATATCCACTTGAGATTCGATTGCTGCTTTTTTAATTTGTCCTGCTGCTACTTCTGAAACACTAATATTTTCCATCGATTTAACCTAAACCTTCCGAATTTTTTTAAAAATAATATAGGTAAGTATACCAGCCCGCACTATTAACCTTTACTGCGTACAACTTGCGACAAAAGCTAAAAATCGACTGATCCACTGATTTTGCTCGGTGTGTCGCTGATGTGCATAGCAAGCCAGTGTATTGTGCATACGTAAACCATCCTGCTTACCGCTAATCCCCTGTCCGCGTGTAACGGCAAAACTCATAACATAGTCCTGCCCCAACTCTGACAGCCTTGAGTAATGGAATTCATGTGCATTCATACTCGCAGTCTGCGTCGACCGCCATAGACTCTTGGCGGTTTCCTTAAAACAGGTATAGCCACGGCCTTGAGGTTTATCACTCATCACACAGTCCGCATCAATCAGCCCGACCATCTCACTGCGCTGGCCTTTTTCTACGATGGCATTGCATAGGTACATCAAACCACCACATTCCGCATAAGCGGGCATTCCATTCACTAGCGCCTGCTTAATCTCATGACGCAAGGCACTGTTGTGTTCTAGCTGCTGTGCTTTGCGTTCAGGAAAACCACCGCCAATAAACAGAGCATCCGCTTCTGGTAGCCGTTCATCTTGCAGGCTATTAAAAGGCAGCAGCTCGGCACCTAGCGCGGTGAAAGTCTCTAGGTCATCTGGATAGTAAAAACCAAAGGCCTCATCACAGGCATAGGCCACACGTAATCGACGCGAGGACACAGGGGCACTGCTGACTGGCATGACGCTATCGCCCTGATCGATGACGGCAGCATTTTGTAATAACAGATCCAAATCCACCTGTTGTTCAATCACCGCCGCCAAGGCTTGCACGCGTGCATTGGCAATTGCATCCTCGTTGCTTGGGATCAAACCCAGGTAACGCTCTTCTACAAACACCTCATCATTTCGCTGTACTGCACCTAGGACGGGGATATCGGTATAGCGTGCTATCACCTCGCGTAATTTCTGCTCATGTCGTGCACCGCCGACAAAATTCAGAATCACACCGCTGATATTCACCTCAGGGTCAAACTGTTGATAGCCTAATAACAAGGGTGCAACCCCTCGAATCGTGCCACGACAATCCAGAACCAACACCACCGAACTACCTAAAAGCTTCGCCAGTGCCGCATTACTATTTGAGCCATCCAGATCCAGGCCATCATAAAGCCCTTTATTGGCCTCAATCAGAGTAAAGTCAGCATCTGCGCTTTTGCTTTTGAACAAGGCCTTAATCTCGGCATCGCTTTGCGTCCAAAAGTCTAAGTTATAACAATCTCGTTTTGCCGCTGTGCTTAACCACATAGGATCGATATAATCAGGACCCTTCTTGAACGGTTGTACGCGCAAACCACGTGCGACTAGCGCGGCACAGATGCCGCTGCTTATAATTGTTTTGCCGGAGGATTTATGCGCGGCAGAAATAAGAATTTGGCCCATAGGCTTAACTGGCTAAGAACTGTAAGAAAATAATGCTTTTATGGTGCAATGTGAAGGTTCTCACTTTAGCACTCCAACCTTGCGATAGCGAACACAGTGACCTCAACTAACAACAGTTCTATGCCAAAAATTGGCCTTATTAGTCTCGGCTGTCCGAAGGCATTAGTCGACTCGGAACGCATTATTACGCAACTACGCTCAGAAGGTTATGAGATTGCGCCCGACTACGACGGTGCAGATGCCGTAGTCGTCAACACCTGTGGCTTTATTGATTCGGCGAAACAAGAATCATTGGAAACCATCGCTGAAGCCTTAGAAGAGAATGGCAAAGTGATTGTTACTGGCTGCATGGGCGTCAACCCCGAAGATGTGAGCGCGATCCCAGCCGAAGTCTTGAGTATCTCTGGGCCACAGGATGTGGATAGTGTTATGCGTAGCATACGCTCTGCAGTACCTATCCAGAACGATCCCTTTACTAATTTAATTCCGCCACAGGGCATCAAGTTAACGCCGAAACACTACGCTTATATCAAGATTTCTGAAGGCTGCAATCACAAATGCAGCTTTTGCATTATCCCTTCCATGCGCGGCAAACTAGCAAGTCGAGAGCTGGGCAGCATTATGCAAGAAGCCGAGGCACTAGCCGCCGCCGGCGTTAAAGAATTGCTTATCATCTCGCAAGACACCAGCGCCTATGGCCTCGATATTCGTAATGAAGCACAGCTGTGGCGTGGCCGGGTCTATCAAAACACCCTACTCGACCTCTGTTCCGCACTATCAGAATTAGGCATTTGGGTGCGTCTACATTACGTTTACCCTTACCCACATGTCGAAAAAATCATTCCATTGATGGCCGAAGGTAAGATTCTGCCGTATATCGATGTACCGTTTCAGCACGCTAGCCCACGCATCCTGAAAGCGATGAAACGCCCAGCCTCAAGCAGCAATACCATGGTGCAAATTAATCGCTGGCGTGAAATCTGCCCAGATATCGCCATTCGTAGTACTTTTATTGTCGGTTTCCCCGGGGAGACCGATGATGATTTCCAGCAATTACTCGATTTCCTACGTGAAGCACAACTTGAGCGAGTCGGCTGTTTTCAGTATTCACCGGTACAAGGGGCAACTGCGAACGCCATTGAAAATCAGGTGCCGGATGAGGTTAAAGAAGAACGCTGGCATCGCTTCATGCAAACACAAGCAGAGGTCAGCGAAGACAAGTTGGAACAAAAAGTCGGTCGCAGCTTAGATGTGTTGATCGATACGATTGATGAGGAAGTCGCCACCGCTAGGAGTTACGCCGATGCACCTGAGATTGACGGTGTAGTCCGTGTCTATGGTGGTGAAGATTTGGCTGTTGGTGACATCATCAAGGTAAATATCGAAGAAGCCACCGAGTACGATTTAATCGCAAGCGTAGCCGACTAAAGTAAGTCTGTGTCATAACAGTGTAAAAATACTAGTGCATTATGGCCACTGCTCGTTACTGAGCTAGCACCTTACTTTGACTACTCCAGGTGCTTTAACTAGTTGATCTATAAACTAGTTCCCCTCGTTTAGGCGCCTATATATAGGCGCCTTTTTTACATCTCTATGCCCTATTAGGTTCGAAGATGCTGTATAAATGGTTGCGCACCCTTAGCTAGGGGCGAGATAATGTAGCTACGCGTCATCTAAGGCGCAGAAAGTAAAAAGTAAACACAATGAGGTTCATTTTCAGTGGAAAGAATACCCGCAACCCTAATTCCCGGTGATGGCATCGGCCCCGAAATCGTAGATGCCACACTACAAGTTTTAGATGTATTAGGCGCAAAATTTGATTGGGATACACAGCTTGCCGGTATGGCGGCAGTAGACGCCCATGGCGACCCTCTCCCAGAAAGTACTATCGCTAGTATTCGCAAGACAAAACTTGCGCTGAAAGGGCCTCTGACGACGCCTGTAGGGGATGGCTTCCGCTCTATCAATGTCCGTTTACGTGAGGAATTCAAGCTTTTTGCCAATGTCCGCCCAGCACGTAGCTTTTTAGTCGGTGGACGCTTTGAGAACGTTGATTTAGTCCTCATTCGTGAAAATCTAGAAGGCCTCTACGTCGGCGTCGAACATTACATTCCGATTGCCGATGACCCACATGCCGTGGCTGAAGCCTCTGGCATTATCACCCGCCATGGCTGCACCCGCTTTTCTGAATTCGCCTTTAATTGGGCCATTCGAAACAACCGCAAGCGTGTCACCATCGTGCATAAAGCGAATATTTTAAAAAAACTCACGGGCTTATTCTTAGATACTGCGACTAACATCGGTAAAAAGTACGCTGATAAGCTAAAAATTGATGAACGCATTGTCGACAACTGTGCGATGCAGTTAGTGCTCAATCCTAACCAGTTCGATGTCTTGATCACGACCAATATGTTTGGCGATATTCTATCTGATGAGATTGCTGGCTTAGTCGGTGGCCTAGGCTTAGCCCCATCCGGTAATATCGGTGAAGATGCGGCTATATTCGAAGCCGTGCACGGATCAGCCCCTGATATCACTGGCAAGCAACTAGCCAATCCAACCGCATTGATGCTCGCATCGGCGATGATGTTGGATCATGTTGAAGAGCATGAGAAAGCCACACGTCTACGTGAAGCCTTAGACGCTCAGCTGGCTTCTGGAAAGCACCTAACCAGCGACCTCGGTGGCACTGCATCGACCACTGAGTTCACTCAGCAAATTATTGCCCGCCTATAAAAAGCATTGATTAAATCATAGGCATAAAAAAAGCGGACTCTGAATTAATCAGAGTCCGCTTTTTTTGACCAAATCTTAAGTACCGAGGGTCGTCTTACTTCTTATAGCTAACGATATTGTCGGCTAAACTCTCAGGTAAGAAGTCTAGAATGGCTACGCCTACCGTCACCAACAACAAGGTGATGGCGATACCACCAAAGCCTAACAGGATCTCCCACAGACTCGGGGTGTAAGCACTCACCTCACCATCAAAGAAGCTACTGCTGACTTCCATTCCTGGGAACATCTCCATTGGAAACGCTTGGCCACCAACAATAATGATATAGATATGTGCCATGCCACCAATCAATACGAGTGCACAGGCTGCCAATAATGAACGTCTACAGTTGCGTGTTTGCGGTGCATAGATCAAGGCTAGGGGCACTATGCCACCGAGTAAGATCTGCACATACCAAAATAGCTGCGTAAAGATACCACCGTCTACTAGAAGGAATTTCTCTACGGCATGATGTTCTGTCGCATACAGGTTAGTCACGTGATAGACCGCTACAAAGTACATCACTGCGGCGATAAAGATACCTAACAGGTTCCGCATACGGTTAACGATCAGGTCACCGATCGGGCGTTCGCTCCATTGGTAACTAGCCAGCATGACGATAATGTAAAAAGCCAGACCGATAGCGAACGACATCATGATAAACATCGGTGCCAACATCGCCGTATCATAAGCACTACGTGCGACCAAGAAACCAAAAATCGAACCGGTACCAGTCGTTAGCACCAGTCGCCAGATAAATGCAAAGAGACCCGCTTGTTTACTGAATTTCTGCATCGCGTGATCCATCATGCACCACATGTAGAAACCGACTATGGCAAAGAAACCGGTATAGAGCAGAATATTCCAGGCAAAGATCGACTTAAAGTTATACGTGGTCATAGCGACAATAAGGCGGTCAGGACGACCCAAGTCGAGTACCAGCACCGCTAGACCACCGGCCAATAGCGCGATCGCTAGCAGCGCTGACAAACGGCCCAAGGGCTTGTATTCAGTCTTACCAAATACTGAGGCAATAGAGGCCACGTTGAGTGCACCAGAAGCGGCGACAATAAGAAATACTGCAAACACATGAGGCATGCCCCATACGATTTGGTTGTTCATGCCACTAATGACATGACCTTCAACTTCCATATGGTGTGCCGATAGCACGCCAATCATAGCAACCAGACCAAGGCCGATTAATAGGGCCCAATATTTAGGAGAACGCGCTTCAATCGCGCCGTATCTGAGGGTATCCATGCTTATAGTCCCTGGTAGCGAACGCCGGTATTTAGTCCAAGATCGGCACGGATCTGGTTACCGCCATGGGCTTTAAGTTGCGTCGAAATATCACTCTCTGGATCATTTAGATCACCAAAAGTGATGGCTTCATGGCCTGCCTTAGAACACGCTTCAGCACAGGCAGTGGTGTTATCACCAGCATCAATCTTATTCACACACATATTACAGCTTTCAACACAGCCCTTACCGCGCGGCGAATCTGGCAATTGGTTTTCTAAGGTTTCGTGAACAAATGAACGTGCCTTATATGGGCAGGCCATCATGCAGTAACGACAACCGATACAGGTGTGCATATTGACCAAGACGATACCGTCTTCACGTTTAAACGATGCACCTGTTGGGCAAACATCAACACAGGGTGGATTCTCACAGTGTTGGCACATCATCGGCAATGATTTGGCATTACCTGTGCTTGGATCTTTCACTGTCAACTTACGAATCCATTGCGAGTCAGTAGTCGAACCTTCTTTAGGCCATAGCCCGTGTTCATCATTACAGGCGGTGACACAGTCATCACAATCTTCTGCACATTGATTCACATTAACGAGCATGCCCCAACGCACTGCGTTACTGACAGCTTGTTCTACTGGTTTTGCAGATGCTGTTTGATAAAGCATGACGCCTGGTGCGACTGCAAGGCCACTGGCACCGACAAGCCCGCCAATAAATGTACGCTTACCTTTATCTACACCTTGGCTTACATCTTGCTCTGACTTACTCAGAAGTGCGTACTTCTTATTCATCTGATTCATTACGGCTGTGGTGTGTTGAGAATTAATTCGGTTGCGCTGACGTGAACTGAGTTTTCCTTAAGGGCTTCAAGTTGGCTCTGTTGACGTGCTGCACGTATGACATGCTCTGGACGATCGGCATGACAGCTAAAGCAATCGATAGTGACCGCTGCAGTGGTATGACAAGACGCACAGAAATGCTCTTCACTATTAGAATAGCGTGCATAGTCACCTGTTTCATTCGGCGTAATATGACAATCAATGCAGTTCTTCAAGCTGTGCTTTGTCGTACGAATACCACGTATAACCGTATCATCACGATGATTTAATACGGTCTTAAAGTGATTAACACGCATCCATTTTGCATCTTCAACACATTCCTCACCTTTCGGTGCTGGAACATTGATTGCGTGTTCATCAACCGCATACACCGAGCTCATACCTAGTATTAAAACCAGGATAAGAGCAAGGCTATGCTTGATTACAGCTAACTTTGGCAAGAGTATTCTCATAATAGTCGTTTACTTCTACTACTGTACGTCTAGCGTCAGGGTTGCTTAGTGATCACCTAGCGCCATATCGATGTAGCCTGTAGGGCAAACATCAGCACAAATGTGGCAACCAATACATTTCGCGTAGTCAGTATCGACATAACGACCCGTGGTCTTCTTATCTTTGCTCACTCGGAAAACAGCGTCTTGTGGGCAGTAGATGACACAGTTATCACATTCAAAACACATACCACAACTCATGCAACGCTTAGCTTCTTCAACAGCTTCCGCCTCACTAAAGCCAATCACACGCTCTTCAAAGTGACCTAGTACAGTTTCTGAATCAGGCACTTCTGTGTCGCGTTGACCACGTGGTGTGTAATCAAAATGCGCCAAGTACAAACGATCTGAAGCAATCACTTCTTGTGCTGAGCGATCTTCATAGTTATGTACTGAGTATTCTGCTGAATCAGTACCGTGATGCGCGCCACTTTCGTAACCGCCTGGCTCTAGTCCAGTTTCTTGTAACTTAGATAGTAGACTGAAGTGATGAACGTCAACTTTAGGACGCTTAGCCATCTCACTTTCAGCAAGGTAGTGATCAACACTGTCGGCACAGATAGAGGCTTGGCCAATCGCTGTAGTTAATAAGTGTGGACGAATGATGTCACCACATACGAAGTGACCTTCTTTTTCTGGCACTTGGTAATGCTTGTCTGCGTCGATTAGACCGCGACCATTATCCATACCTTCTAGGCCTTCTAAGTCACCACCTTGACCAATCGCTGATACGATCAAATCACATTCGATGTCGTATTCAGTACCGGCAACTGGCGTTGGACGACCGCCTTCTAATTCACACTTCGCCATGCGCAATGCTGTTGCACGACCCTCAGCGTTAACAATAACTTCAACCGGCATCACACCGTTATCGATGCGAACACCTTCATGTACCGCTTCGTGAACTTCCCACTCAGCAGCTGTCATTTCAGCGCGTTGGAAAAGTGACGTCAGTGTGACTTCAGCACCTTCACGAGCAGCAGCGAAGGCTGCGTCATGAGCGACATAACCACCGATAACAAACTCAGGTGCTTGCTCAGCTTCTAATTTATCAATCTTACCTAGACGACGCGCTACCGATACAACGTCAATTGAGGTATCACCACCACCGACACAAACAACGCGGTCAGCGGCTACTTTTAGAAGACCTTTATTAAAGGCTTCTAAGAATTTAACACCAGAGACACAGTTTGGTGCATCACCGTTTGGTACAGGTAAGCTACGACCAGATTGGCAACCTAATGCCCAAATAACCGCATCAAATTCTTTCTCGACATCATCCATCGATACATCGCGACCAACACGTGTATTCATACGGGTCTCGATATCACCTAGATTGATAATGCGCTGGATCTCATGGTCAAGCACATCACGTGGTGTACGGTAACCAGGGATGCCGTAACGGAACATACCGCCTAACTCATCATGATCATCAAAGATGGTACTGGCATGGCCTTTCTTACGGAGTTGGAATGCTGCTGCTAGACCGGCTGGGCCACCACCAATAATTGCTATGCGCTTACCAGACAGTGCTGGTGCTGCATCAAATTGGAAGTTTTCAGTCTTCGCCGTGTCACCAATGTATTGCTCGACCGCATTAATACCAACAAAATCTTCAACGTTGTTACGGTTACAGCCTTCTTGGCAAGGCGCTGGACAGACTCGACCCATCATTGATGGGAACGGGTTAGCATCGGTAGAGCGGCGGAATGCATATTCTTGCATAGACATATCTGTTGGTGGGTTTTCCACACCACGAACGATGTCTAACCAACCACGAATATCTTCGCCTGACGGGCAGCTGCCCTGACAAGGTGGCGTACGGTGTACGTAGGTCGGACACTTGTGTGAGGTATCTTCTGCGAAGATTTGATCTCCGTAGTTACCCCAGGTGTGATCGCCTTCTTCGTACTTACGAAACGTTAAGTTATAAGACATTTCATCTTTAGACGTAGCCATAATAATGCTCCTATTAAAACTCTTAAATAAGTTGGGTCACTTCGTTAGCGCAAGCCCGGATCAGGTGGGAATTATTTCCCCAAATGTCCCCGGTTCTACTTTGCTTGGCTATCGTTGCGCCCCTTATAAATTAAATACTTAGTACAAATTGATTACGCTACTGCTACCGCATCATCGGCTTCAGCTTCGTTATCAGTCACACTATCTTCATCTTTGGTCAGGATAATCGCGTTACTTACCAATTGGTGCACGCTGACAATCTGATCCATTTCAAAACCGTAATACGGTAATACCTTGCTGAACTGGCTCTTACAGATCGCACAGATCGCTGCCATATGTGTTACGCCGTTATTCTCAGTGACGTTCTTCAGTGCTTCCATACGTGGAAGTGCACCTTTAACACGCAGTTCCATCAGGTCGTCAGTGAGTAAGCCACCACCACCGCCACAGCAGTAAGTTCCTTCTTTAATGGCATGCTTTGGCATGTCATAGAAGTTATTACATGTCGCGTTGATAATATCGCGTGGCAAGGTGAACTGACCACCGGCCTCATCACCCATGCGTGAAGCACGTGCGACGTTACAAGAATCATGAAAAGTCAGTGTCATATGATCATTTTCTGACTTATCGAAATTAAGCTTATCTTTACTGATCAAGTCATGGGTGAACTCACAAATATGCTGTGGCACCGGATAGGCTGGATCTAGGAAATCAAATGGGCCAGCTAAGGTATTCAAGAAACTGTAAGCCACACGCCATGCATGACCACACTCACCAAATACAATACGCTTACAACCAAGTTCGATGGCTGCCTCACGAATACGTAAAGCCAATTTACGCATGTTCTCGTAACTACCGATGAACATACCAAAGTTAGCTGCTTCACTAGCATAAGAACTCATCGTCCATGAGACACCTGACTCATGAAAGACCTTGGCATAGCCAATCAAACCATCAACATGGGGTTCTGCGAAGAAGTCAGCAGACGGCGTGATCAATAAAACATCACAGCCTTTTTTATCTAGCGGGAATTTAACAGCAACGCCAGTTTCTTCTTCAACGTCTTCCTCTAAACCTTCTAATGTGTCAGCTAACGCTGGCTCAGGCAGACCTAAGTTATTACCTAATGTCTGTGCCTTACCAATAATTTCGTTACAGTATTTTTGTCCTTTACCTACGGTCGCCATGACTTCACGCGCAGCCATTGAGATCTCTGCGGTATCAATGCCATATGGGCAGTAAACGGAACAACGACGGCATTGTGAACACTGATGAAAATAAGTGTACCAATCGTCTAATACTTCTTCTGTTAAGTCCTGCGCACCAACTAACTTAGGCACTAACTTACCCGCCAGTGTGAAGTAGCGGCGGTAAACATTACGGAACAAATCTTGGCGTGCAACCGGCATGTTTTTAGGGTCAGTGGTGCCTAGATAGTAATGACACTTATCAGTACAGGCGCCACATTTCACACATGAATCTAGGAACACTGAGAGTGAACGATACTTATTCGTCAACTCACCCATTTTAGCAATAGCCACTTCCTGCCAGTTATCGACTAACTCGCCGGCATAACCCAATGGGGTTTGAAACTTTTCCTTCGCAACGTATGGGGCACTATGCGCCATCGCATCTTTCTTTAGCTTAGGAATAACTGGGTATTCCTTTAGCTCTGGAATTTCATAATCAACTTTGGCCATTATCTGCTCCTTGCTCTTATTTCTGTTCTAACTTAATAGCCCATGCAGAAACATGGCGACGCTCACGTGGATTATCCACTTGGTTACGTGTCGGGCTAAAGAAAATACCCGGCGCATGTAGCAGCTTAGAAATAGGGAAAATGATCATCAGAATAGCGACTGATGCCAAATGCACTAACAAAATAGGGTCATTCGGCAAGTAACGAATGTCGAATACCATCAGGCCGAGCAGATAAGACTTGAGAGAGATAATGTCAGCACTTGTGACAAAGCTCATCATCGCACCAGTTCCACCAATCACTAATAACAGTCCTAACATCAAGAAATCAGAAGGTGCAGAAATATATCGCACACGGTCAACAACAATACGTCGGACCAAGAGGCCGATTAGGCCTAGTAGCATCGCTATCGATGCATATTTACCAAACGGCTGAACAAACACCACCCACGACCAAACAGGGTCTGTGAAGTAGCGTAGATGGCGCAGCAGCACTAATAACATGCCCATATGGAAAAGCCAGCCAAATAGCCAGATCCACTTATTTGATTTAAACAAGCTTTCAAAGATAGTCAGCTCTTTAATCATACGGAAGACAACACCACGGCGCGTAGTTGGCGCAGGCGTTGTTGGAATTTTTAGAGGCGCGGGAGTTTTCGCGTATTTTCGGATGCGTGATCCCACTCCGAGAACAAGAACTGCAGTCGCAAAGTAGAATAAAACAGCAAATAATATCGACATATTTAGGATAATTTTTATATCTATCAAATAATATCGAGGTGGGCTTGCGCCCACCCGATAATTAAGACGGACTTATACGCAGCCAGTTGGCTTTGGTAGACCCGCATACTTACAAGCCTGCTTTGCAGGGCCGTAAGGGAATAACTCATAAAGATACTTACTTGTACCCTTATCTTTACCAAGCTTCTTACCGATAGCTTTAGTTAGTACACGAACTGCAGGAGCAATTTGGTACTCTTCGTAGTACTCACGTAAGAAGTTAATAACTTCCCAGTGGTTTTCATCAAGAGGTGCACCATCAGCCATCGCCATTGCGCTACCCAATTCTGGACGCCATTGGTTCAAATCTTCTAGGTAACCTTCTTCATCAGTTTCGTAACTTTGGCCGTCTACTTCAATTGCCATCTTCGTTCTCTCCTATATTGAGTTGTAAGCGCTAGAAATCAGCTGTTTATAGCCAAGATTGCACTGCCGCGTGTTCTGCAGTTAGGTCGACGAAGTCGCCATAACCAACTACGCTGATTCCATCAACGACATTACCTTCACTCAACCCACGCGCTTTTAAATCTGGGCCAAGTACGTAAATTTTCACATTTGCCATCGCCGCTTTAACCATCTCTGAGTGCTTGGTATTTGCCATCGCACCAATCACACCATCTTCCATTAGAAGAATAGCGCTTCCTGGTACCGCAAGGCCAATGCAGGACTCGAGGGTATTTCGCTCAAATGGGCTCTTGTTTACTGTATGTAGCATAGACATCTTAAAATCCCCTAGAAACTAAAGACGACGTCTTGTTCGTCAATGACTTTTGCGAGTTCTGCGCGAGAAATTAGGATAATAGAATCCTTTTCTGCCCAGTCATCATCTTCGTCTTCATATTTTAGGTCTTGCAGATCTCCCAAGCTCAGGCCACGTTCTTCTAATGACTCTTGCTCGATATAGATCTTCTTAATGTCGTAATCACCCAACGCTGAATAAGTTTTAGAGAAGTTTTTCATTCCCACTTCTTCAGTGTTTTGACCGTCCATTAACTGATACACACCATCATCGGCGAATACCAAACTAATATCCTGATCAAAAGCCGCAGCAATTAGCACGACCTCTAGTGATTCCCAAGCGTATATGGTGCCGTAAGGAGCCTTACGGTTCATATACATGAATTTTTTGATTATTTGATCACCGTCTTCCATTTAATCCTCCGGCCTAATCACCAAAAACGACCATACGATCGCCTTGGATACCTGCTTCGATGAGCTGGCCCAAACCTGAAATTCGGAAACCCTCAATCATGTTACTTGCAGCTTTTGAATTACGTTTAGCTTCGCTTTCATCCAACAAACCACGGCGTTGGGCTGCCGCAACACAGAGCACGAGATCGATATTGTGCTCTTTCGCTAATTCCGACCATTGGTTTGGAATGTGGCGATCGTCCTGTGGCGGAATAGCGAGGCTAGTGCCGTTATTCACGCCATCATGGTAGAAGAAGACACGAAAGATTTCATGCCCCTTCTCTAATGCTGCTTTAGTAAAGGCTAATGCCGAGTCTGACGCTTGATGCGTGTACGGACCCTCGTTAACTAAAATTCCATATTTCACAATGAACCCCTAACTTAGAAGCGGATATGAGTCGAAGAGTTCAAGCTACGACGCGCACCTCTCCAGTTATCAATGTGGAACTTGGTGAACGGAAGACCCGTTAGCTCGAAGAAACGAGGCCAACCAACACGCTCAATCCAGTCATTAATACGTTCCCAATCACGTGCATCTTCTTTATATGCAGCAAGAATGCGCTTAACAATCGCTGTCGCTTCAGGCCAACGTGGTGGGTTATTTGGAATACCAGCAGCTACTAACTTTTGGAAAGTAGGCTTGCCACGTGCGTTAGAGTGATTACCACCAACCCATACAGCTAACTTACTGTGTTCAGCATCGTTAATTTGCATTGGAGGACAAGGTGGGAAACAAGCACCACAACAGATACATTTCTTCTCATCAACTTCTAGCGATGCCTTACCATTAACTTGGGCTGGGCGAATCGCTGCCACTGGGCAACGTGCTACCACTGATGGGCGCTCACAAACGTTTGAAACTAAGTCATGGTTAATCTTTGGCGGCTTAGTATGTTGAACGTTAATCGCGATATCACCTTGACCACCACAGTTAATCTGGCAGCAAGAAGTCGTGATGTGCACGCGGTTAGGCATATTGTTTTCACGGAACTCATCAATCAACTCGTCCATCATTGCCTTCACAACACCAGATGCGTCGGTGCCTGGAATATCACAGTGCAACCAACCCTGGGTGTGAGAAATCATAGCTACTGAGTTCTTAGTACCACCAACGACAAAGCCTTCAGCTTCTAGTGCGTCGATTAATGCTTGTACTTTAGATTCCTCAGAAATCATGTACTCAATGTTTGAGCGGATAGTAAAACGCACATAGCCATCAGCGAATTTGTCACCGATGTCACACAGCTTGCGCAGCGTGAAAACGTCAAGAATACGTTGCGTACCTGCACGTACTGTCCAGATTTGCTCACCACCTTTAGCCACGTGTAGTAATACACCTGGACGTGGATGCTCATGGTAGTCCCAGTTGCCGTAGTTCTTCCGCATCACTGGATGCATGTATTGGAAGCCGTCTGGGCAGCCTGATTCAATTGGTGGTCTTAGATCTAATGCCATTATTAATTCTCTCCCGAGTTTCAGGGTAATAATCTTTATGGTTAGGCTTGGTGAGGGTAACAAGGCAGCCAATAAAGGCTGCCTTTACACTGACTCGTTATCCGAACCTAATCTCTTAACTTTTTGCTAACTGCTTAGGATTAACCTGCAACAGCAGCTGCTTTTTCTTCAGCTTTACGGTTAAACCACTTCTCAGCTTCCTGATCCCAATCATCCATACGTACGTATGAACTCTGGCGAGGATCGTTAACCATGTTTGGATCAACTTCGATACCGACACCTTCGAGGAAGTTAACAAGACCGATACGCTCGATCATCTCACCACAACGCTCGTGCTCTAGGCCATTCTCAGCCCAGAAGTCGATAGTCTCTTCAGCCATTTCAGTTAGCTTTTCGTAATCTTCATCTGATTCAAGCTTCATGAATGGAACAACAACTGTTCCCATCAAGTCACCAATCTTCAGCGTACGCTTACCACCGATTAGGATAGTTGCGCCTTTATCTTCACCTGGGCCAAGCGCCTTAACCATGACATTCATGCAATGCATGCAACGTACACAGTTACGGTTGTCGACTTCCATAGTGTTGTCATCTTTTAGTGACAATGCTTTCGTTGGGCAACGTGTTACTACGTTATCAATAACGTATTCACGGCCTTTCTTTTCAACGAATGCTTTCACTTCGTCTTGGTCGACTTTCATGTTGTCGCGCCAAGTACCGATGATCGCAAAATCAGAACGCTCAATAGAGTTCATGCAATCGTTACCACAACCAGACACCTTAAACTTGAACTTATAAGGTAGTGCTGGACGGTGAACGTCATCAGTAAAGTTATTTAGTAGTGTGCGGTGAATGCGCATTTCGTCGATGTTAGACATCTCACAGCGTGCTGCACCAACACAAGACATACCGGTACGAACACAAGGGCCGGCACCACCAAGGTCCCAACCGTATTCGTTCACTTCATCAAAGAAGTGCTGAGTGTTATCAGTAGTAGTACCGATAAACATGATGTTGCCTGTCTGACCGTGGAAAGTAACGAGACCTGAACCCCATTTCTCCCAGCTATCGCCAAGCTGACGTAGCATGTCAGTAGTGTAGTAGTTACCTGCTGGAGGCTGCACACGTAGTGTGTGGAATTCTTTTGATTCTGGGAACGAGCTGCCAACTTCTGAGAAGCGAGGAATAATACCTGAGCCATATCCGAAGACACTGACGGTGCCGCCTTTCCAGTAACCTTTACGAGTCTCGTATGAGTGCTCTAGCTGCCCCAGCAAGTCGTTTGCCATACCGTTGATGCGCTCATCAGAGTGCTGGTCTCGCAGACGTTTGATGCCAGAAATGAAGCTAGGCCAAGGCCCATTTTCCAACTCATCAAGCATTGGAGTGTCATGATGCTGGTTAGCCATTTTGTATTTCTCCTCGTTCCTAATAGAATTAATTTCCACGCATTAGCGCACTGAGTTTTGAACCCAGTTGTATGCCGTAGAGTCTAGTTAGCGCCCCCTGACATCGAAACCTTACCTATGGGGTGCGGTGCTGTAGGGGCCTTATCTCAACTGGGATATACACGGTCACCAACAAACAACACTATGTGACCAGAAATGGCCTAAAACACCACTTTACAAGTCATTTTTTATTTCTTTAAATCAGTGACTTAGAGTATAAACCGTAATTAGAATCATTTTTCACCGCAACTAGCGCCGTACTCTACAGGATTTCTATGCAGTCTCAGCTCAATCACCGCGAGCACTACCAAGAATGGCGAACACATAAACTCGCAGCCTGGTCTCGTCTAAAAACGGAACCCGCCATCGTCATTCAAAACCCTTCGCTATTAACAGCGAATGAGCATCTGCAATTGGCCAAACAGGTCGCAGAAAACAATATGGCGATCTATCGGTTTGAACAAACAGAAAATGTTGACCGCACTATTATACAACGCTTTTGCGAACAAATTGGTATGCGCCAGTTAGATCAAAATCTGTGTGCCGATGAAGACAGTATCAGCACACTACAAGTCATGCCTATGGGTCGCACAAAAGGCTACATCCCTTATTCGGACCAACGCTTAAATTGGCATACCGATGGTTATTACAATTCGCCGGGGCATGAAATTCGCTCTTTTCTTCTGCATTGCGCGCAAGCCGCTGCCGAAGGTGGCAGCAATCGCCTACTGAATCATGAGTTGCTGTATATCTCGTTATATGACGAAGACCCCGAGCTCTGCCAGGCCTTAATGGCGACAGATAGCATGACGATTCCAGCCAACATTGAGAATGATGTTGAGCTTAGACCGGCACAAAGTGGGCCTGTATTTTTCAACAATACACATGATGGCAGTCTGAATATGCGCTATACCGCACGCAGCCGCAGCATTCAGTGGAAGGCCTGTGAACGCGTTGTAACGGCCGTAAAACGAATTAACGCACTACTGGAACAGAGTGAGGCCGTCTTAGACTATCGTCTCAAGCCGGGCGAGGGCGTGATCTGCAACAACATCTTGCATGCCCGTAGCGCCTTTACTAACGGTAGTATTCCGCAGCAACAACGACTGCTGTATCGTGTGCGCTCTCATAATCGCTTATTTTTAGAGGAATAGCGGAATGCTCGCACTAAGCGAAATATTAATTCAAGAATTCAGTATGCAATCTTTCGATGAACTAAAGAATGCAGTCCATGAGCGTGCTGTCGCTGGTGAGATGTTTTTTCAGATGGACGTACGCCCACCCTTTAAAGATACCCCGGAAAATTGGGAAGATGAATTAGAAGCCGTCTTCACTTCTGCTCGGTCCTAAGTACTCCTTGCACAAGATATCAACGGATAGAAACCATGTATTGGAATGAGGACACAAACGAAGAAGCGGAATACAAAGTCCCTGAAGACATTATTGACATCAACTTCAGGATTAAGTGTGCGCAACTCAAGCTAGACCATGTCGACGCCCTATCACAGGCTATGTGCGACAAACTACCGTGGTTAGCAACAGACTCAGGCAGTGGTATTTTTTCCATCCACGGTGCCGAATCAGGCAATGGCTGGATACGTCCGCAAAACCCGGATGATCTCATCTATCCTTCGCGACGCACTCTTTTTACGCTACGCATTAGCAATCAAAGGCTAGCAGCGGCTGAGGCTTTACAAGGTGATCAGATTGAAATCGATGGCGTCGCTTTAGAGTTTGGTAAATCCAGTGTCAGACCACTATCACGCCTGACCACCCTATTCTGCCGCTATGTTGATCTAGGCCCAGTAGAAGATGAGGATGCTTTTTTACAGCAAGCCCTAAAAGAGCTGCAGCTTCTTGGCATACGGCCAAAAAAGATGATGTGTGGCAGAATCACCCAACTAGTACTCAATGGCCAGCTAGGGGTAACACGCAGCCTCATGGTAGACGGCATTGATGTTGCGCAGTCCGTATTACTGCAGCAACGCGGTATTGGTTTCGGGCGATTACTCGGTTGCGGGTTATTTTTACCTCATAAGGGTATTGACGCGATCAACGAGGCACAGGAAAAATAGCCCCCCTTATAAAGTCGCTTCACTCAGGGTGCATCGAGCATAGAACTTGAGCAAAATTAGCAGAATGCGTTAAGCTCATCGAGCTTCCAGCAAGCGATTGTTTTCATACATTTGGAGTCAGGAGATACTGTTATGGCATTTGAAGTAGATGGAAAAAGCATAGAGACCACGGCCAGTGGCTTTTTAGTCAACATTGAAGAGTGGTCGAAAGAATTAGCACTAATTATTGCTAAGGAAGAGACCGTAGACTTAACTGATCGTCACTGGGATGTGATTAACTTCTTACGTGATGAGTTCATCAACAATGCAGGCAATCAGCCCAACACCCGCAATATGGTGAAGGCCATGAGCAAAGCATGGGATGACAAAAGCATTAATGCAAAAACCTTATATGACCTATTCCCAGGTGACCCTAGCAAGCAGGGTGGTCGTATCGGTGGATTACCAGAGAGTCGTCGTAAAGGCGGTTATTAAACCCTAATAGGTGCTGGTAGCTTAACCATCATGCAGTAATAGTTGATATTGCTGCATCGCAGCCTCTCAATAGAGATACAGAAGTGTCTGCGCCGATCTCCTAGACTTCGGCCCAAGATATGCAAATTAAACACCAAAGATTTTCGTTCGGAGGATATATGAGCTCTAAGCAAGACAAAATCAAAAGAATGCTGGAAATGCAGAAGAAATTCAGCGAGTTAGACCGTGCGAACGGCGTTTCAGCAGAAGAGTACTTCACCCCAGAAGACGGTTCGAGGCTTGATGGCTATCGCGAAGAGTATTCAAAACTCGCGACGGAAGTGATTGCTGATGCCCATGCAGAAAAGGGTTCTCACGAGTAATCACCCTTAGCAGTAAATTAGTTGTTTAAAAGGCCGCGTCGAGAACGCGGCCTTTTTTTTGTCTCGAATTACACATCCTAGCCGACCTCTCTAGCACAGCCCGCTCTAGGCTAAGCTTAATAAAACTCTCCAAACAACCCTCTAGACATTACCCAACAAGTACACTAAAGTAACCTTTGTTCCAAACAAACAGTTAACTCATGTAGCTAAATTTTATTAGGTTTAAGGAAGAACGAACCAACTAAAAATAATTAAGCCGATATTCATGGCCTTAAGATTTAAGATCTGGTGGAGAAGCTTAGACATGGAAAAGCAGAATAAAATTCTTATTATCGATGACGATATCCTCATCGGCAGCGCCCTAAGGCGCTTACTACACGTATTAGACGCCGACATCACAGTAACTCAAGACCCGGCCTATGCCCTCGAATTAGCTACACAGAATCACTTTGATATCATCATTAGCGACCAACGCATGACAACACTGAGCGGCACCGAATTATTCCGTCAACTACGTGCCATCAAATCCAACTTTAGTAGCATTTTAATCAGCGGTTATGCAGATTTTGATGTCCTCATCGAGGCTTTCAACCAAGGCTTAGTCGATCAATTCGTGACTAAACCCTGGGACAACAAAGCATTGGTTAAGCAAGTCCATACGCTACTAAAATTACATCAGCCAATCTCTGAAAAATCAAAGAAAGACCATGGTTTACAAAATTTTCATGGCCTACTCAGCAGTTCAGATAAGATGCAGGAAGCCTTCGCTAACGCCGGCAAAGCAGCACGTTCAAATATGCCTGTATTTATCTGTGGTGAAACTGGAACAGGCAAAGAACTCATGGCTAAGGCAGTCCATGTCGAGAGTCATCGTGCTGATCGTCCATTCATTAGCTTTAACTGCGCCAACTTCACTGAATCCTTGATGGAGTCACAATTATTTGGTCACAAAAAAGGTTCCTTCACGGGGGCATTTTCCGATCAAGAAGGGCTACTGGCTCAGGTCCAAGGTGGCACCCTGTTCCTAGATGAAGTCACCTCGATGAGTATCTCATTACAATCAAAACTACTGCGTGTACTACAAGAGCGCGAGTACAGCGCACTCGGCACGCATCACCTTCAGCCATTCAAAGGTCAAATCATATCGGCCTCATCATGCAGCCTAAGACAGGCTTGTGAAAATGATAGCTTTCGCCAAGATTTACGTTATCGCTTAGAGGTTATCAGTATTGTATTGCCACCATTACGCGATCGCGATGACGATAGCGTGCTCTTACTCAGACACTTTCTACGGTCTATACGACCAGAAGAAAACCGACCCTTAGACACAGAACTCATCACTAAACTACGCAATTATCCTTGGACAGGGAATATTAGGGAGTTGGAAAATACAGCCAACTATCTATTAGCCATGACAGACGATAAAACCAACTGTTTTACCTCCCAACATCTCCCCCCTGAGATCAATCACTACGATCCAAACACCGTTAGCAATAACACATTAGGCTCTAGCAGCTTGAACCAGGCCAATTCCTCCTTGGCAGTCCGTATCTGTCGGCCCAAAGACATACGCTCAGAAGAATTAAGCCATGCCTTAAACCTGCACCGCAGAAATCGTACGCGTACGGCAGAGGCCTTAGGTATTAGTCGGATGACACTCTGGCGCCTGATGAAACGCTTCGAGCTATCGACGTAACAACTGTCTCACCGTTGTACAGCCAGATGTCACATCTAGGACAGGTTCTAGACTGTTAGCCATAGAGCCTATGGACCAGGCCCCTTCTAGAACGTAATAAACACTAAAAATCAGACATGGCATGAAAAATGTATTAACTATTCCGAACAATTAAATTTTTTAACTATTTAAAAAAGGTGGAATATGAAAAGCAAACTATCAAAACGAATCATCCAAGCCAGCTTATTAGGTTTAAGCGTCATCGCTAGTCAGGCTTCATTAGCAAATGGCAATGGCAATGGCAATGGCAATGGCAGCCTAGCTAATGATAACGCAAATATCGATCTTACAGTTGCGCTATATGCGACGATTTCAGGACTAGACGACTTCACCATGAGCAACACAACTGGCTCAAACTATGCTGGTTCAGATCAGTTCACACTTAACTCTAACGGTCAGGTCCGAGTGACTGCAACAACGACTACTCTAGGTGGAACCAATGTGACTCCTGACCTATCACTTGATAATAGCGGTAGCACCCTCGACACTGCCAACAATAGTGTACACAGTGCCACGCATTCACTAGAGGCATCTACTGATCTATCAGGCAACAACTCACTAGCAGCAGGTGATTACTCTGGCGTCGTCACATTAACTGTTAGCGCGATTTAAGGTTTAAAAAAAAAGCAATGGATAGCTTTTTAAACCCTAAAAATACTGCATGGTTTTGTTGGCTACACCAACAGAACCATGTCTTTTTCAGATCAAATCAACCCCACAAGTTTATTTCTAAACTAGTATTCGTCCTCGCTATATCCTTCTGTTTGAATCCAAATTATCTGGCACAGGCTGGAGAGTTTTCTGTAGCACCCATGATTATCCATATTGATGGAGAAACAGGTCAGAGACAAAAATTTGAATTCATCGTCCACGCGAGAAGCGCTGGTACGGTAGCAATTGAGGTGTATACGCTAAAGCAGATACATAGTGGCCATATGGAATTCTTCCCTCTAAAAAAGGGTGACACCGGCCTTGTAAAATGGATCACTTTAGACACCAGCAAGGTGAAACTCGAAGATAATGAAAGAAAATTAGTCCGTGGTGAACTAAAGATTCCACGCCGTATGAGAGGTTCCCATTTAGCCGCCATCATGGTGACAGAAATAGCTCCAAAAAATGTAAGACGATTGGCCGTAACTGTACGTTATGCAGTCGTCATTAATTTAAAGCTAGCAGCAGAACGCGGTCGACTTAAGGGCAGTTTATCCGCCTTAAAAATAGAGCAGCGGGAAGAAGGAAACTATGTCATTGCCGACTTTAGCAATACCTCTGCTCGCACCGGAGAAGTTGAAACCACGGTTGACATACGCGACGAGAATCGACTCTTGATTGAACGCATTAGCCTGTTCACTAAGGCTGCCCTCCAAAAGGGAGACACTAGATCACGCGTTTTCCCAAAGACTACTGTAGGTCTAAGAGGACTAATCAGCAGACCACTAAGATCAGGCACATTGAACTTATCGGCACGCAGTCGCTTCGATCGAAATCTTCTACCACGCCAAAAGACTGAGTTTAGATTTGAGAAGGAACAATCAACAGTTGGATTAAATTATAAACTTGAACCGATCACTATCCAGCCAACAAGTGCAAACTTTAGCAAAAATAAGTTTGTTGTATCCAATCCTTATAAAAAAATGATCAGATTAAGTTTCCCTGCTGGCCCCAGGACCGGCTCTGGGAAATTTCTATTTAGGCCACGCCTCGTAACGCTAGAACCAGGTGAAAGCCATGGAATAATGCTAACTCAGCACTGGGGTAATGACCTGATAAGCACCAAAACATTCCGTATTAATCTAGCCATTGGCCATAAATGGCATGAAATCAAACTGCAGACCATCCTTAAAGATGAATAATCACGGCCGTCTCAGTAAGCAGGCGGCCACTATCATCACAGTACTCTGCTTAAGTCTTGCGGGTCAGGGGTGTGGGTTTAACAAATATAGCAGTATAGAGCTAGATACCGATTCGGTCCTTGGTAGTTCGGAAGAAATTGATGCACTACAAGCGTATCTACCGGATATTAAAAAAAAATACATCTTTAAGAAACATGAAGTGTATCGCTGCAGTGAAGACCCTATAGTTAATGATAGAAAAGAACAGCTGGTATCGATCGACCTGTTTGAAATGGATCTGCGCTCTGCCTTAGGTGAGCTCAGCGTTCAAATTGAATTTCCTATCCTAATTGATGAAAACGTCAGTAGCATCATCAGCGCTACATTAGACAATGTGCCACTAATCACAGCCTTAGACACCTTGTTAGCCGCTAGTGATTACAGCTATCGCTTCGAGAAAAATTACCTCTTAGTTGGCACCTCAGAACCTGATACCGCTTCTTTCGCAAGGCTTGCACAGACCTGTCGTTACAAACCCAGACATATGTCATCTAATGAATTAAATTCGATTCTTAGTGAACAGCAACAACAGTTTGTGCGTGTTCCTGAAGGTAATGAATTTCTAAGCATTCATGCTCCTAGTGCAATTCAAGAACAAATCCTACGCTCTTTAGAGCTACATGATGAAGAGCTCGGACAGGTCGTCCTCGAGCTAAGTATCATCGAAGTCAGTCGCGACGCAATGCAAGTCCTGGGGATTTCCTGGGATCGACCACTGAGTGTGACCTATGACATTCTTAGACGGCCTATCCTACTGCGCTCAATGCGCGCCTTACAAAAACAAGGTAAAGCCTCTGTTAAAACAATGCCTTCTATCGTCTCTAAAGATGGGCATGAAGCTCATTTTGAATCCAAGCATACAACTTGGCTACCCTACTCAATCAGGAAAGGTTATAGCACCGTACAACACCAGGAAATCAGTTATGGCATTGAATTAAAAATTATTCCAAATATTGCAGTCGATGGGCGCATTACTCTTGAAATTTTAGATGCATCCGTCAGCGATCTCGTCATTATTGAAGACGATGAGCACTTACTCATGAGTCACCGCATCTCGAATACGGTGGATGTAAAAGATGGCGACTATTTAGTGTTGGGTGGCTTATTACAAAAAAAACAATCCACACACAAAGAAGGCCTCCCCTTTATTAGCAATTTCAACCCTCTCAATCTGTTCTTTTCTCAAAGCGAGACCAAAGAATATGAAACAGAGATCCTAATCATGATTAGACCGCGCATCATATAATGATAGGTGATATCAAATGAGAGGAATCATATTTACTAGTTTTCTCGATTTTCTCGAGACAGAGCTTGGCTTAATAGGCAGTGAAAGAATCATTATTCAAGCCGAATTAAGTAGTGGTGGTGCTTACACCACAGTGGGCTTTTATGATTACAAAGAATTACTGCAATTAATCACACTCAGCAGTCCAGCTTTAAATGCTACCCCCAATAAGGTTAGCCAAAAGTTTGGAGCCTATTTATTTCATACATTAGCAGCCTCAAGCCCACAGTATTTCGATGGAAAGAAATCCTGCATGGAATTGTTTGAGATGATTAATGATGTCATTCATACGGAAGTTAAGAGCCTCTATCCAGAGGCAAACCCACCTCAGATTCATTATGAACGCGTCAACCCATCAACTGCGCTACTACATTACCAATCCCATCGTTGCCTTGGTGACGTCATGCTCGGACTGATCGAAGGTGCTGGCAACTACTTTTGTGAAAGCCTAGAAATACACAGAAAAAAGTCTAACGAAACAGGAAGCAAGGAAGTTTTCACTGTCATTGTTTTACATAAAACAAAAAAACAAGGAGCTCGGAACCCGATATGATTAACATGACCAATAGCACCGCATTAGCCACTAAGTTGGTACGTGAACAGATCGCTAGAAAACAAGCAGAAACACTATTAGAAGAAAAAAGCATGGCTTTATTCAGGGCCAATCAAGAATTGCATCAACGCGCACAAAAACTTACAGAGCAACATGAACAATTAAACCTTAAGGTAACAGAGCTAGACGAGAGCCATGCGCAACTGGCACAGTCTGAAAAAATGGCGGCAATCGGTATGTTAGTCGCAAGTGTAGCTCACGAGATAAATAATCCTGTTGGCTTCATCACTAGCAATCTTGAAATGCTTGCTGATTATCGTAAACATTGTCTTGATATCCTTAAACTGCAAGAGGAAATTACTTCTCCACACATCACTAGTGAGCAGACGAGGATGGGCCTTATTCAACGTTTAGAGCGCATGAAGAAAGAAGTCGATTTTGACTATATGCAAGAAGAAACAGCCAGCCTATTAGAGGAATGCTTACTCGGTGCCAGTCGGATTCGTAACATCGTTACCGACCTCATGAGTTTCACTCATCCCAAAGATATCGAGTGGCAGCTAGTCGATATTAACGAGTTACTTCAGAAAACAGTCAAACTAGCCTTTAACGAAATCAAATTCCAAACCGATATCCAATGGGATTTAGGTGAATTAGATTTAATCTATTCCAGTGAAGGACGATTAGGCCAGGCATTTCTAAACCTACTAATGAATGCTGTCCATTCAATTGAACATGATGGCTTGATTACTTTAAGTACCTGTATGACGCAAGAAGGTGATCAGAAGATAGCCATTATTGAAATTAGTGATAATGGCAATGGCATAGTAGAAAAAGATTTAGCGCTGATCTTTGAGCCTTTCTACACAACAAAGAAAAAAGGTCAGGGCACTGGATTAGGACTGCATATGGTGAAAAGTGTGGTGCAAAATCATGCTGGAAAAATAGAGGTCAAAAGCACCCAGGGTGAAGGTACGAGCTTCCGTGTATTACTCCCTTACAAGGACATAAAGAACATGAAGCGCATATGACTCTGCTATCACAGCATCAAAAGCCACTACTCATAGCGTGTTAAAACAAGATTAAGCTTATTTCAATGCAGCCACTCATCAGTGCTTATTCACTCGACAGCAACCTCTCGCTTAGGTTAAAGTTTGTCACGTAACAAGGCCCTGAAGATGGCCTCTGTTGCTCTTAATTTACTCATTGATTACCGCACCACAAAGGATTTCATATGCGCTGGTTACTACCTGCTGCCTTCACTATTGTTGGCTTGGTTTGGCTGGGATTCTATCTGGCGGGAACTTTTGATCTATAAAGGACGTTACCGATGAAACCTTGGCAAAGAAACCGATTCGCATTAGTCGCTATAATAATAGCCGCTGTTGCGACCATGAATTACCCCAACCTGAGCGTAGGGCAGATGGTTTCTTTAATCGCGCTTTATGGCTTGGTTTTCTTTCTCTTTGTGCGCTACTTCAACTCCTATCGCAGTTAAATCAGCTCAACACTTTATTCATAGCGCTTATGATACTTGCGTCGCGCACCTGCACGCTGCGTAACCACGCCTCGAATAACACTCTTACTTTCTATATCTTGTCGCGGATAGCCAGGGTTAATCGCCTGTAAAAACCCTTGGCTCGCCTCTTCCATATACTGGCGGAAAATGTAGTCGCCATCGATCTCTGCAACCACATAATTTCCATTTTCGGCAACCCCATCAGGGTCAATAATAATAACGCAGCCATCTTTAAATTCTGGCTCCATGCTATCGCCAAGCACACGCAGAGCAAACGGCTCGCTACTCGCACAACCGCTACCGTCCATATCCATGAGCTCTTCTTCAATCTTTATTTTTTGAGTATCTTCAGTCGCCATTAGCCTTCCTTATGCTCTTGTTTTGATTGCTGCAAATTCCATAGCCGCGAGTATAACCCAGCCATAGCCAATAGTTGCACATGACTGCCTTGCTCGACCACACGCCCAGCTTCTAAAACATAGATGCAATCTGCATCGACAATGGTCGATAGGCGATGAGCAATAATCAGTGAAGTGACACCACTAGCGGCTTCACGTATCGACTGCATCAATGCAACCTCTGTATCAGAATCTAAACTGGATGTAGCCTCATCAAAGATAAGGATTTTTGGTTTTTTCAGGATAGCGCGTGCAATCGCTACCCGCTGTAATTCACCGCCAGACAGCTTCAGTCCTCGCTCGCCGACGATGGTATCCATTCCCTCTGGTAACTGAGTAATGAGTTGATCAAGTTGTGCGATCCGTATCGCCGCTTGAATCTCGGCTTCAGTCGCACCCGGTCTCGCATATTCAATATTAAAATGAATACTGTTGTTAAACAGCACCGTCTCCTGTGGCACCATACCAATCTGTTGGCGCAGGCTATCTTGGGTGGCTTCGGCGATATCTTGACCATCTACTAACACCCGTCCACCGGTCGGTTCATAAAAACGAAACAGCAAGCGCGCAATAGTCGACTTACCGGCACCCGATGGACCAACAACGGCAATCTTCTGTCCAGGCACTATGCGCATGGAAATATCACGCAAGATTACTCGATCCGGGTTATAGGAAAAGGCAACATGCTCAAACTCCACTGCGCCCTGCTCCAGCTGAAGCGCCTGCGCACCCTCCTTATCCTTTATCTCTGGCTTCTCATTTAATAATTTCGTCAGTAGATCCATATCGGCCAGGGCATAGGTAATCTGGCGATATACAATGCCCAACATATTCATCGGCACAAACAATTGCAGCATCAAGGCATTCACTAGAACAAGGTCACCAATTGTCATCTCACCACTGACCACACCATCCGCTGCAAACACCATAATAAGCGTCACACCAATAGCGATAATCGATGCTTGACCAAAATTCAGCAAAGACATGGTTACCGTACTTTTGACTAAGGCCTGCTCCCAACGAAATAGGGTATTGGCATAACGGTTGACCTCATACTCCTCGTTATTGAAGTATTTCACTGTCTCGTAATTCATCAGACTATCGACCGCCTGAGAATGGGCTTCTGAATCGAGTTGATTTGCTGTATGCCGATAATGCATACGCCAGTTCGTCACCAATGCCGTAAATAATATGTAGAACATCACGGTAACTAGCGTGATCACAGCAAAGTGGACGGCATAGGAGCTAAATAGAATAGCCATGACTAAAGTGATCTCAAATATCGTTGGAATCACAATAAAGATGAAGTAATTCGATAAGGAACTGAGACTTTGAGTGCCTCGTTCTAAATCCCTCGAGATGGACCCGGTGCGACGATCCAAGTGGAAGCGCATGGACAACCTGTGCAAATGGGCCAAAACGTCTGCCGACATCGTGCGCACCGCATGGAAACGGGCCCGGGCAAACAAGACATCGCGCAATTCATTAAACAAGGCCGTCGATAGGCGCAAAGCGCCGTATGCCAGTAATAAGGCCAAGGGTAGCTTGAGCATGACATCTTCGACATCAAACTGATCCACAATCTGCTTCAGTACTAGCGGCACCGCCACGGTTGCCACTTTAGCCAGCATCAAACAGGCCAATGCGAGCAAAATACGCCCCCGATAAGCCCATAAATAGGGGAATAATCGACGTAAATTAGCCCAATCTGTTCGTTTTTTGTGCGGTTCGCTCACGCGAGCCTGTGCTCTACTGATCATAAGATCCTGTTTTATAATTGTCGGCGAGAAAAAGGTCTCGCATTAAATAAATTTAATAGATTAAACGCCAGAAAAATAAATTAATTTGGCCATTTTTAATGCCTCCATATTGGGCACTAATCCTTAAGTCTCGGATACTTAAAAAGTTTTTTTGGGGCAACGTCCTGTACACAAGTTATCCACAGGCTACGCCCAGCTCTTCAAGGGTCATATCCACAACATATTGGGGTTGACGCCTCATTTGACCTCAACTTATAGTGTACTACCGGTACGGCGGGTTCATAATACTCGTATCGAAAATACTATAATAATTAAAAATGTCACCCACTGAAGAGAGTCTGCATGGAAACCGAAAGCTCAAACCACAAGATTGAGAGCGCAGCTGCTACACACGTACAGAACATGCCATCAACACCAGAAATTCAGGCGACTGCGCCAGGCCAATATCGTGTAATCCGCCGTAATGGCAAAGTCACTTCCTATGACCGTGACAAGATCAAAATTGCCGTTACTAAGGCCTTCCTAGCCGTTGAAGGTGGCGAAGCAGCTGCCTCTGGCCGCATCCGTGAGACGGCAGAAGAGATTACTAGCCAAGTTGAAGGCGCGCTAACCCGAAATATCCCAGATGGCGGCACCTTCCATATCGAAAACGTGCAGGATCAAGTCGAGCTCGCTCTAATGCGCGAAGGCCACCACAAAGTAGCGCGTGATTACGTATTGTACCGCGAACGCCGCTCTCAGGAACGTGCCGCTAAGCTCGCCGACAGTACAGACAGTGAGGGCATTAAAGAAATCAGCGGCCTGCAAGTCAGCAGCCTCGATGGTATGACCAAGCCACTAGACAGTGCGCGCATGCAATCAGTCGTCAATGACGCCTGTAAAAACCTAGACTCAGTCGATGCAACGCCGATTATCACGGAAACACTACGCAATCTTTATGATGGTGTGCCAGAGATTGAAGTCTCTACGGCATTAACCATGAGTGCGCGCACCCTGATTGAAAAAGAACCAAATTATAGCTACGTCGCCGCCAGACTTTTACTCGATAGCCTGCGTCGCGAAGCCCTGACCTTCTTAGCTGGCCGTCCCGCTGAGGCAACTCAAGAAGAAATAAGAGAAGGCTATGGCCAGTATTTTAGAGACTACATTCAAAAAGCGGCAGATCTTGAGCTAGTAGATGCTCGCCTGGCGAATGAATACGACTTAGATAAGCTAACTGCAGCTCTGCTACCTGATCGTGATTACCAATTCACCTACTTAGGTCTACAGACCTTATATGACCGCTATTTCATCCATAGTGATGACATCCGCTTTGAATTGCCACAGGCCTTTTTCATGCGTGTCGCCATGGGTCTTGCCATCAATGAAGTTGAGCGCGAAGACCGTACCATTGAGTTCTACCGTCTGTTGTCTTCATTCGACTTCATGAGCTCGACACCAACCCTATTCAACTCAGGCACTTTGCGTCCACAGCTTTCTTCTTGCTACCTCACTACGGTGCCAGATGATCTCTATGGTATCTTTGATGCAATTAAAGATGATGCGATGCTCTCAAAGTTTGCCGGTGGCTTAGGTAACGACTGGACCCCTGTGCGCTCTATGGGCTCACACATTAAGGGTACTAACGGTAAGTCACAGGGTATCGTGCCATTCCTTAAGGTCGCAAATGACACTGCTGTTGCGGTTAACCAAGGTGGTAAGCGTAAGGGTGCCATGTGTGCCTATCTAGAGACTTGGCACTTAGATGTCGAAGAGTTCCTAGACCTACGCAAAAACACCGGTGATGACCGTCGTCGTACACACGATATGAACACGGCCAACTGGATCCCTGATCTATTCATGAAGCGTGTCAGCGAAGAAGGTGATTGGACACTGTTCTCACCAAACGACTGCCCAGACCTACACGATTTATACGGTAATGCGTTTGAACAGCGTTACGCGCATTACGAAGCCAAGGCAGCTGCCGGTGAGATCAAAAATTTCAAGCAAATGCCAGCGACCGATTTATGGCGCAAAATGCTAGGCATGTTGTTCGAGACTGGACATCCTTGGATCACCTTCAAGGATCCGTGCAATATCCGATCGCCACAAGGCCATGTCGGTACCGTGCACTCTTCTAACCTCTGTACTGAGATCACACTGAATACTTCGGATACCGAAATTGCAGTATGTAACTTAGGCTCAGTCAACCTAGCTGCTCATACTAATGAGGACGGGATAGACCATGAGAAGTTAGAGCAGACCATCACCACTGCCATGCGCATGTTAGATAACGTCATCGACTACAACTATTACAGTGTCGGTAAGGCTCGCACCTCCAACCTAAAGCACCGCCCAGTTGGCTTGGGTCTAATGGGCTTTCAGGACGCGCTTTATAAGTTACGTGTTGCCTATGCCAGTGAGCAGGCGGTTGAATTTGCTGATCGCTCAATGGAAGCAATTAGCTACTACTCTATCAAAGCGTCTTCAGACCTTGCAGCAGAACGTGGAAGCTATGCTAGCTACCCTGGCTCTTACTGGTCACAGGGCATCCTACCTATCGATTCGATCGATAGATTAGAACAAGAGCGTGGTGGCTTCTTAACCGTCGATCGCTCTAGCACTATGGACTGGGATAGCCTACGCCAACAGGTACAAATGGTTGGTATGCGCAACTCCAATACCATGGCCATTGCGCCAACAGCGACCATCTCGAATATCTGTGGTGTGACCCAAAGTATCGAGCCGACTTACCAAAACCTATTCGTAAAATCGAATTTGTCAGGTGAGTTTACTGTCTCTAACTGGCACCTGATTAACGATCTTAAACAGGCCAACCTATGGGACAACGTCATGGTCAATGACCTGAAATATTATGACGGTAGTGTGCAAAATATTGATCGCATCCCGGATGATCTAAAGCAGCTTTATGCAACGGCATTTGAAGTAGATCCACGCTGGTTAGTAGAAGCTGCATCGCGTCGCCAAAAATGGATTGATCAAGGACAGTCACTCAACCTCTATATGGCTGAGCCATCTGGTTCAAAGATGGATAACCTATATAAGTTGGCTTGGGTTCGTGGATTGAAGACTACTTACTACCTACGCTCTATTGGCGCGACACACGTAGAAAAAAGCACCATGGATAACCATCAGGAAAGCAAACTGAATGCCGTACAAAGCTCGGCTAGTGCGCCTGCCGCACCAACAGCTTGCTCATTATTAGACCCAGACTGTGATGCGTGCCAATAAGCACGCCGAACAATCAAGGCAAAAATTAAGCAACATCACGCATAAGTTGCGTGTAACCATATAAGGAACACTGAAATGCAAAATTGGGATGATCCACTCGCAAGTAACCTAGGTACTAGCCCAGCGCAGCCTACAATTGCAGCACAACCCTTTGACCTAGAAGCGACAACTACAGACGCGGCTCCGGCTCAAAATGCAGACAGCTCAGCAGTAGTCGATACTGGGGCCACTGGTCTTGAAGATATCGAGATGGGTGCTGCGCGTATCCGCGTTGATGACAAAAAGATCATTAACTGCCATGCCGACCTCAATCAGCTGGTGCCTTTCAAATACGAATGGGCTTGGACTAAGTATCTAGATGGTTGTGCTAACCACTGGATGCCACAAGAGGTCAACATGACCGCTGATATCGCATTATGGAAAGACCCTCAAGGTTTGACCGATGATGAGCGTACTGTGATCAAACGTAACCTAGGCTTCTTCTCAACTGCTGATTCACTGGTAGCCAATAACTTAGTACTGGCTGTCTATAAGCACATCACCAACCCTGAGTGTCGCCAATACCTACTGCGTCAGGCTTTTGAAGAAGCCCTACATACGCATGCTTATCAGTATTGCATCGAGTCACTAGGCCTAGATGAAGGTGAAGTCTTCAACATGTACCGTGAAGTCCCTTCAGTCGCACGCAAGGCGGAGTGGGCACTACCCTTCACGCAGAGCTTAGGTGACCCTGATTTCGCAACCGGCACACCTGAAACTGACCAACGCCTACTACGTGACTTAATCGCGTTCTACGTGATCTTTGAAGGCATTTTCTTCTATGTTGGATTCGTCCAAATCTTATCTATGGGCCGTCGCAATAAGATGACTGGTGTTGCTGAGCAGTTCCAATACATTATGCGTGATGAGTCTATGCATATGAACTTTGGTATTGATGTCATCAACCAAATCAAGTTGGAAAATCCTCATCTTTGGACAGACGAATTCCAACAAGAAATCATCACTTTGATTATGGATGCAGTAAAACTTGAGACGCAGTACGCACAGGACACTATGCCACGTGGCATTCTCGGCCTGAATGCAAATATGTTTGCTGAATACCTACAATACATCGCAAACCGTCGCTGCTCACAGATTGGTATCACTCCACAATATGAAGGGGTAAGCAATCCATTCCCTTGGATGTCTGAACTTCTAGACCTGAAGAAAGAAAAGAACTTCTTTGAAACTCGAGTAACAGAATATCAAACAGGTGGCGCACTACAGTGGTAGTCCATTAACTGTTAGACATATAGTGTTATGGGGCCACTGCAAAGTGGCACAAGCTTAGGCGGCAATCTATTTGTCGCCTTTTTTATGCGCAGACTCTTTTTACATTTTTTGGAAATATGACATATGACTGATCTAAGCAATCAATTCGTACTTATCACAGGTGCCACCGGTGCTTTAGGCCAGGCCTGTGTAGAGACCTTCGCCAAGGCTAACGCAAAGCTTATCTTAAGCTCACGCTCAGCAGAAAAATTAGAGCAACTGGCCGAGCAGTACGGCGAACAGGTCGCACTCACACTAGCCTGTGATTTAAGTCAGATGCAGAACGTACAACAGCTATTCAAAGACATCATCCAGCATACTGGGCGCATCGATGCAGTACTCAATGTTGCTGGTGGTTTCAGCATGGGTACGCCAGTTCATGAATTAAGTGACAGCGATTTTAACACCATGTTTGATATGAATTTTAAGGCCGTTATGCACACCTGTAAGGCCGCCATCCCTAGCATGCTAAAACAGGGTAATGGTCGGATTATTAATGTGTCTGCCCGTGCCGCTGAGCAGGGCAAGGCCAACATGGCACCTTACTGCATTTCTAAAAGTGCTGTAGTGACTTTGAGTGAATGTTTAGCGGCAGAACATAAGATGAGTAACATTACCGTGAATAGTATCTTGCCGGGCACTATCGATACCCCTACAAATCGGGCAGACATGCCAAATGCAGACTTTAGCGACTGGGTGCCTTGTGCAGACATTGCGGCGACCATGGCCTTCTTATGCAGCGATCAAGCTAAGTCCATCTCAGGCGCTTCTATTCCAATCTATGGGCGTAGTTAAGGCATCCTCACGACCTTATATGCCGAATAAAAAAGCCCGCTAAGAGCGCATCTCCTAGCGGGCTTTTTCTATCGCACTACTCGGTCTTTATAGGTCTTGCTTACTAACCGTATAGCCATCTTTTTCCATCAAGGCCAAGACGCCTTTATCACCGTATAGATGGATCGCACCAATCGCTATAAAAGTATTTCGCTCGCGCATGGCCTTACGCATGTAATGCTCCATCACAATGTTACGATTCAACACCACATGCTTCAGATAGACATCACGCCACTGTTTATTTTCTGGCTGATCAGGAATAAAACGCGTACCGATCCGAAACATCTCTTTTAGATCTTGCTCCAAATATGAATCCAACATGTCATCAATAATCTGATACATATCGTCATAACTCGCCACTGTGAACTCCAGTAACGCCACCTGTGCATCTAATGGCATTTCTTGTAGTGTGACAATAAACTCTTCAATCGATTCTACTTGATAGAGCTCTTTATCTTGTGATGCAGCACGATCTAGCAGTGCATAATCTAAGATAACCTTATTGCTTTTAGCGCGTACGGCAAAACTACGCATGGCCGCCCAAGGACGTAGGGTCTTCACCAATTCTGGCTTCATGCCGAGTAGGCCACTCAACACTGTTTCAACTCGTTTATATGTTTCCGGCCCGATCAATTGATCTAGCGTCTCACCCTTCGGCAATACCATATCACTCTTAATTAATTGACTACCTTGGTACGGATTCCAGTAGTGATCACTAGGGAATGACTCCATCGCAAAACTTACAGCATTATCTAGATAGGGAATAATTTTGTCGTGAATCTTAGCGATACGCTCATCATTCATATGCAAGGTACCAAAGATGTAGCCAACAAATTCACCTTCTTTTTCTATCTTCCAGAAAACGCCCTCAGTGAAACGTCCACTGTCTTGATCTGCCGATACCGCATTGATACTGATGAATAAAATCACCAATAGACTGATTATTTTTCGCATAGATAGATTCCTTTTCATTATTTTAATAGCGAAAAAAAAGCCACTCCAGTTGCCTAGAGTAGCTTTTTAAAGCAAAGATTATTTTTGCGGATACAAACTAGTACTGCCGCAGGGTCTTAGGAACTGCATCATAGTTTGGAGAAATCGCCTCATGAGGACAGGCCTCAATACAGGCATAACAGCGAATACACTCTGCCTCATCAATAAATAATGCATTGTAATAAAGACCTGAGGTATGACCTGGGCGTACACGCTCAAATGACACAATCTGACCTTCTGCATTCTTTTCGAAGTTAGTCGCTTCAGTGATGCATTTTTCAGTCGCCTTCACCATCAAGCATTCATCACACAACACACATTTTTCATTATCAATAACTGGCGCTGGTGAACGCATATCTTCAAACTTATCGTAGTAGATATCATCATTTGATAGGCCCGCTTCTAGCAAGACTTTGACACCATGATCAATCATCGGTGGTGGGCCACAGAAGAATGCCTTCAGGTTATCTCCGGATACAATACCCGCATCCAAGTAAGCTTCTTTCACATGCTGCGTTACAAAGCCACGTGGACCTTGCCAGTCACTACCTTCAGGTTCTTCTGACAGCACTGGAATGAATTCAAACTTACTACCAGCTGGCCACTTTTCTGCTAACGCCTTCAGTTCATCTTGCAGGTATAAATCTTTTTGCTCACGTGCACCGTAGAAGAAGTAACAATCTCTTGCAATCCCATGTGCTTCAACCTGCTGCACTAAGGCATTAATCGCACTCATGCCACTACCACCAGCGATACAAACCATAGGCTTTACCGAATCATCCAGGCCAAACTTACCCATAGGGCCAGACAAGACAACCTTTTCACCTTCACGATTTTTCTCAGCCAACCATGCCGACAATTCACCACCCGGTACTAGACGAATGAAAAATGTATATTCATTTTCATTCTCTCGTTCTGGTGTTTGCGCAAAGGAATAAGAGCGTGGCTTTTGAATGCCTTCTACTTTAATCGTACCGTACTGGCCAGCACGGGCACACAATTTATGTGAGCCCTCTGGGCAGGTAATGACCACTTCATAAGTATCTGCTGTTAGATTCTTAAACTTAGTGATAACCCCTTCATTACTCTGGACTCTTAAAGTCTGAATGTTTGGGTTCGGCTCAGGTAATTTCCTTATAAACTGATCAAAGGGATCATTAAAGGTCTCAAGTTTTGCCATTACTTAAATACTCCTGGATGAATTTTTTCAGCTTCAGCAAGGATCTCCTCATCGCTTGCTGTTAGACCCTGGTTCCTTGGATCTTCATGCCATTTCTTAATGTAGCCTTTTTTACCACCCCATTCTTTCAGCAGGGCTTCCTTACGCATGCCTTCATCGGCTTTTTCAACTTCTACTAAACATGAGTAGAACGTTGGGCTCTTACCGAAGTCTGTCAGCATCTCTGAATTCAAGGCATTAATGTTCACACCACCTGGCGTGTTACTACCCTTAAATTGCTTCTGCGTAGAACACATACCGCTGAGCATGCCTTCAATAATAACGGCATAGGCAAAGGTATCACCACGGTCGTTATATAAACGACAGAGATCACCATCTTTCAGCTGACGTCTAGCCGCTTCTTCAGGGCTTAACTCGACTGTTGGGCGCGACTGCATCGCTTGTAGTCTAGGGACCGACTGGAATGAATCACCAATGAAGTAATGTGATGCGCTACTGAGTACTTGTAGTGGGTACTTAGAACGCAACTCATCTTCTTGGCCTTCAATCTCTGGCACATAGCTTGGCAATGGATCAACACCCTCCTCCGCTAATGCCGCAGAGAAGATTTCGATCTTGCCACTAGGTGTTGGCCAGCCATTCTTCTGGAAATTACGACGATCGGTCTCTGTGTTAGCACGTGCCCAACCATTCTTTTTCAGATCTTCGTAGGTAATGCCTTCCATCAAAGGGTTTACTTCGTCTTGCACTAGGATGTCACGGATAATCTCTTCATCGGTTTGCGTGAAGGCATTATCGTTTTCATCTTCGTAACCCATCTTCTTCGCCAACATGCGGAACAATTCAGAGTTACGCACGCTCTCGCCTAATGGCTCAATGATTGGCTCGTTCATAACGTAGTACCAGTTACCGTAAGTGGCGACTAAGTCCTGACGTTCTAATTGTGTATCTGCAGGTAGCACGATATCGGCGTACTCACAGGTATCGGTCCAAAAGGTCTCGTGCACAGCAACAAACAAATCATCACGCGCCATTCCTTCACGCACTGCATTTGAATTCGGTGCACAGTTTGCTGGATCTGAGTTATAGACAAACATAGATTTGATTGGTGGATCTAGCGGTACTTCATCATAGCCAACGTTGTCACGCAGAGCGCGACCAATCTGTACCATACTAACCATACGCTTAGAGGCACGATCACCTAAATCTGGGCGATGTAGTTTGGCTAAATCATGACGTAGCCACATCTCTTCGAGGTTACCGAAACTAGCACCACCACAACGCTCACGCCATGAACCTGTAATACAAGGCAGCGTTAAAATGGCACGACACATCTGACCAGCATTCTGGTGACGGTTCAGGCCATAGTTAGCACGGATAACTGCAATCTTAGCCGATGCATATTCAACTGCAAACTGCTCGATATCTGCAGCAGAAACACCGGTAATCTTTTCGACTTTATCCAGTGGGTAATCAGGTAGCTTAGTCTCAAGCAACTTTTCCCAACCTAGTGTCTGTTCCTTCAAGAACTCTAGATCATGCATATCTTTATCGACAATCACTTTCATCATGCCGAGGGCTAAGGCCGCATCAGTACCTGGCTTAGGTTGAATATGCCAATCTGCCATCATAGTGGTACGCGTCTTACGTGGATCGATCACAATCAATTTAGCACCGCGTTGTTTTGCTTCACGGATAAATGGAATTGCATGCACACCGGTACTAACTAAGTTAGCACCCCATAGAATGATCAGGTCAGCTTCTTCTGCCGCCTCATGGATCGATGTGTTGGCATGGGCCATACCATAGGTATGCAAGCCCGCCCACATAGCGGCGTAAATACAAATCGATTGCTCGAGTCTGGCTGCTTCCATCTTATTCCAGAAACGACTATCCATAGTCCAGTAACCGACCATACCCATAGTGCCAGAGTAAGAGTACGGCTGAACCGCTTCCGAACCATACTTATCGATGGTCTCTTTGAAGTTATTAGTAATCGTTTCTAGGGCTTCATCCCATGTAATACGCTCAAACTTCGCGCCAGGGCCCTTAGGACCTACGCGTTTGTGTGGGTATAGGACACGATTATCGTTATAAACAAAATCCAGGTAGTGGTTAACCTTATTACACAGGTAACCGCGCGTAATAGGATGAGTGGGGTCGCCCTGAACACGGACTGCCTTGCCGGTTTTATCATTTCGCGTAACCAGCATTGAACATGAATCTGGGCAATCATGCGGACAAAATGAATGATGTACTGAGTAACCTTCAGGAACAGTAATCCTGCTTGATACTTCAGGAATTTTATTAATATCTGTCATAGGGGGTGAGCTCCACTCTCCTGGATTTCTTTATATTATTTAATTGGCTTTTATCAGCCTTAAATCATTACTGATAACATACTACAAGGCCATTTTCAGGACAACTTAAGGCGCTTATTTTGGCTCACTATTAACACCGCCAAACAGCCAATTACTCCTGAAAGAGGTCAATCTGGTTATTATTTTCAATCTCATCTAAGGCAATCAAGCTAGAAACCCCGACACCTAACAATCTAACAGCCAACGGTTTGATCAGAGCACTCTCCAATAAGGCCGGAAGTTCCACGATAATACTCTCTGCCGAGTGAAAACTCTGGGTCTTTGAAAGCGACCGTGTAAGCTGTGAGAAATCACTGAATTTCACTTTAATTGTGAGAGTTTTACCCTTTACTTGAAGCTTAGCCAATTGCCCTTGTAACTGCTCCGCCTGTTCTCGCAAAATGCTCAACATGGCCTCTTGTTCAGACAGGTCTTGATCAAAGGTATCTTCCGTACTGACCGACTTCCGAATCCGATTGTGCGTCACCGGACGCTCATCAATGCCACGCGCTACTTGATAGTAATACTCGGCACTACTGCCAAATAGGGCCTGTAATTCAGCTAAATGCCAACGTAATAGATCAGCTCCTGTTTCAATCCCTAGGCCGTGCATGGTCTGCTCAGTGGCCTTACCAACACCATAAAAATCACGAATCTTAAGGCCCTGCACAAAGGCAGGCCCCTGTTCGGGTGAAATATAGAGTAGGCCATCCGGCTTGCATCGATCAGACGCTATTTTCGCTAAAAATTTGTTATAGGAGACGCCGGCAGAGGCAATAAGCCCAGTTTCTTGCTTGATTTGCGCCCTAATGTCTTTAGCAATCAAGACACTAGAGTTCGGCGCACGTGCATGCTCGGTCACATCCAGATAGGCCTCATCCAATGACAGTGGCTCTATACGATCACTAAACCGTGAAAAAATCCGCCGAATATCGCTTGATACCTGACGATAAGCCTCAAATCGTGGCCTTAAGAAAATGGCCTGTGGACATTTTCTTAAGGCGGTCACACTGGCCATTGCTGAATGAATGCCGAATTTGCGTGCCTCATAGCTACAGGTAGCCACGACGCCACGGCGTAATGGATCTCCCCCTACAATCAAGGGCTTACCTCGATACTGTGGGAAATCACGCTGCTCCACCGAGGCGTAAAAAGCATCCATATCGACATGGATAATGGCGCGATGGTTGGTCTTATCCAGACTCATTTATACTTAATGCCATGCTTATTGCCGCTTAAAAAGGTAAAGGTAACAGACACTCGTCATTGACCCTGAGGGATTAGCCCCGTAGCATTCCGGAATATTATAGAAACAATACAAATTGGCTACTAGCAAACTTCAATCTTCGAGGAGACTTAATCAATATGAGCAATTCAAAATTACCAGGAATCATCGTTTTTGTCGTTGTCGCTGCGGCATTAGTCGCTTTTTATCTTAACGATCGCGACATAGCTAGCTTTAGCACCGGAGAAGAAGGCATGATGGACCATTCGACAATGGATCACTCGACAATGGAACACGCTGGACATGGCGCAGAGTCACATGATGGCTTCTCTGGTTCATTCGATGAGTACAATAAGAAGTACAAGTAATCGCTAGCCGTATTACTGCGGCAACTGCCTAGTTGCCGCAACTAGTGACTTATTCGCTAGTCATCTTAGTTTAATCTTCTAACTTTACCAGTCCAAGCTTATTGATCGGGCAGTTCTGCACGTAAGGCATCTCGATCGACCCACCAGCTATTACCAACAATTGCATCAAGCATCTTTGCTAAGCGCTTAAACAACTCATCTAGATCATTCAACTCTAACATCTCGATCCAAATCTTGATCGTTTCTGCATCTTCAATACCGCGATGACGCTTAGCCACTATTGCAATCAATTGCTTGGCCAAGAAAACCAAACTCTCACGATCTGAGCCTTCTGCCCGTGTTTCTGCCAAATATAAGGCAACCACCCCAGCCACTGCAGCACCGTCTGAGTTATCTGGTGTCTCATCAATAATATAAGACAGCATATCGATACTTAATGCAGGCTTCATTGGATAAGTTACGGCCAACCAACAGGCATGGCCTAAAGCAATGATTGAATCCTCTTGCTCAGATAAATATAAAAGCTCGCAGGCCTCAACGGCCAATTCAAACTCACCTGACTGGATAAACACATCCAACAATGGGCGAGCTGTCTGCCAGCAACTTTCTTTATCACCCAAGCCAAGATTAGATCGGGCCATCTGAATCAAGATATAAGCACTATCCAGCGCAGTAGCCTCATCACCGAGGGCACTGAGTTGCTTATTCGCTTGTTTCAACTCATTTTCAAAAAATACACGTGCGTCGCCAAGATCTTGACCACTAATTTGTTCCGCAAGTGATTGCGACAGAATTTTTCTACTCATAGCTAGAGACCTAAACAGCTGCCAAGGCAGGTTTATGTAAGGATTAATTGATATAGACCAGCGAAATCACGCCAGCATAAAGTATATGCGCCAGCTTGCTAAAAAACGCAGACAAAAAAAAGCCCCCAAGAGAGGGGGCTTTTCTTCACTTCAGAGTCAAACTTACGTGTAGTTTGCGATCTTGTTCATCTTACCAGCGATCTTTAATTCGCCTTCTGATGCCATCTCGCCATCCCACTTGTTCATTCGCTCGTTCATGTACTTATGGAACACTGGTGGTAGTAGTGCCAATGCGAACAGTGTGAAGTAACCACGTCCACAGTTTGGTGAACCTACTTCGTCTAGTTCCCAGAAGTGTGTCTCGCCACGGTCATGGTGAT
>Ga0206130_10000128_pt1 | contig 126014 bp, 107 predicted proteins | sample Helgoland_Spring_9_FD_148637 | JGI IMG/M metagenome (GOLD analysis project Ga0206130, IMG submission 148637) | Pelagic subsurface seawater microbial communities from Kabeltonne, Helgoland, North Sea - Helgoland_Spring_Bloom_20160512_1 | ecosystem: Environmental > Aquatic > Marine > Epipelagic...
ATGCAGAGACAAACCCGTTTGCTCACCCTCAAGCCAGGATGGATTGCGTCGTCGTCCTGTCGTCCTCCTCGCAATAACAAAAGTGGGTATGTAGTGATTGTATTGCAGCCGGCATTTCTCCCCACCTTGTCATCGCGAGGGCTGAAAGCCCGTGGCGATCCACTGGGACCCTGGAAACGCAGAGACAAACCCGCCCGGGTCCCCTCGAGCCACGAAGGATACCGCGAGTAGAAGATATTCATTTAAAAAAAAGATACCGAAGGAAAGAATCGTCTATGTTTCGTCAGGCTGTAAGCACAAAATGGTATAAATAAAACATGTCCTGATGGCTGGGTTAGGCTACCAAACCCTTGACAAGTTTTCCCCATTCAATTGAGGTCAATTAATGAGACTTATTCTGTTCATGTTATTCTCAATACTCCTGTCCTTTTGCCTGAGGGCTGAAGAACCCATCCGTACCTGGACCAGTTCGGATGGACTCACCTTGGAGGCCCGCTTCATCGAGCAGGTCGGGAGCAATGTCAGGATTAAGAACGAAGCGGGTCGGGAATTTACCCTGCCGATTACCCGATTCTCCCAGGCAGATCAGGTGTATGTGAATCAGGCGTATGGCAGATCTTTCTTCGCTGAACCTCAACCATTTGAGGATGAGGGAAGCGGAGGGGTCATTGTGGCTTCTGCCAAGGGGAGTGTGGAGGTAATGCTTACAACTAATAATCAGTATTCCGATCAAGACCCCTTTCTTAGAGCGGTGATCGTCGGAGAATCGATAAGTTCTGGAGCTACTTTAATTACTGGCGATCGATCATCCGCGGACTTACTCCTTACCAATGGTACGCTTGCCCATATGGGAGAGGACACCAAGCTCGTGCTGACCACTCTTTATCAAAAAGCTTTTAGGGGAAACAAAGCTAAGGCGATCGAGTTGAAGGAGGAGGTTAGTGCAAGTCGTACGGTACTAAAACTTGAGGAGGGTGATCTAGTTTTGGAGGTTCGGAAGTTGGGTAAGGAATCTTCGTTTCTTATCAGCACAGAGGTTGCTCAGGCAGGGATAAGGGGTACAAAGTTTAAATTGTCTGCGAGAGCAGACTCAGCCGAGGTTTCGGTATTAGAGGGGCGAGTAGACTTTTTGGATTCGGAGCAGATGGCAACCCCTGTGGGGTCAGCCAAGAAGGCAGGCGCTCTCAAAGGCGGTTCTGCCAAGTTGGAAGACATGAGTGTATCCGAGCAGGCGATGGTGAAGCAGGCGGTGGAGCAGACCAGGCAGGCATCCAAAGGTATAGACTTGAACCGCCTAGCAGTCACTGTAGACGGATATACTTTCAAACCGAATTACATCGTTAAGTCGGCATTGGATATGGAGATGATATGGTGTCCGCCTGGGAGTTTTATCATGGGCCCTGGTGGAGAAGGTGCACCTGCTCACCCCGTGATACTGACCCAGGGTTTTTATCTCGGGAAATATGAGTTGACGCAAGAGCAGTACCAAAAATTGATGGGCACGAATCCAAGTAAATTTAAAGGAAATAATTTACCTGTTGAAGAAGTTACATGGACAAATGCGGTGGCATTTTGTGAGGCACTGAGTAAGAAGGAGCGAATTCCTCGGGGATGGGAGTTTGCCCTGCCGACTGAAGCGGAGTGGGAGTATGCCTGTAGGGCAGGCACATCCACTTCTTATAGTTGGGGGAATTCCGTTAGAACAGAGCTAGCTAATTATGTGGATAGCGGAAAAGGTATGACCATAGCTGTTGGTTCTTATGAGCCAAACCTATGGGGGTTTCACGATATGCACGGGAATGTTAGGGAATGGGTTGCAGACTATTTGGGGTCTTATCCCCCAAGTACGGTTTTTGACCCGTCAGGTCCAAATTTTGGAGAAAAAAATATTCAACGTGGTGGCTCATGGGGCAATGTCGGATCATTTATGCATTCCCGCCGAAGGGGGAATGGACCAACTGACAGCCCTTCATCGATACTTGGTTTCCGCGTTAGCTTAAAAAAAAGCAAGTAATGTTGTAAGGGTCTCGGTTTACATAAGGCGTACGCTCAGCGTGGCTGAACGGGATGCTTCGGTGAGGGAAAATTTTTCTCGAAGATCCAGTGTTTGATGTTGCCCGGAAAAACTTATTATAGCTTCTGATTTTCTTGGGATGAAATCGGCTCGTCTTTGTAAAACAAAGGAATGGTGCGGGCACTCGGAATCGAACCGAGGACACCAGCTTGGAAGGCTGGGGTTTTACCCCTAAACTATGCCCGCATCACTAGAGTTTATATATGCCAAGAGACGGAAAATGGTCAAGGTGAATTAAGCGGAGAGGGTAGGAAGATTAAGTGCTTGGCAGACTTTCTGATGAAAGAGCCCAGACCCAACCCGAAAAGGACATGCACCCATGGTTGAGCTAAATTTTTTCATAGGGAAAGCAGGCTCAAAGAGAAAATGAAAGGATGCACCTGCTCCTTCGCAGATTGGGTAGCCCGCTGCACAGTCCCATGGCTTGGCCCGATACTCCAGGCAGCCATCGAGGCGCCCGGTGGCCACATTGGCAAGGCCAACAGCTGCAGACCCTGGACAACGGATACGCCATTCCTGTAAAGCATCCCGCAGGGCATCTAGTTGTTCTGTCGGAATGGGGAAATGCATGCAGAAGGTAAGCTTTTCGTTTACAAGTGTGGTGGAGGCCAAAACGGGGGTGGTGCCTTCAATGGAACCAAATGCTTTTCCTCCTTGGAGTAAATTATCTCGGCCAAAATCGTAAATAAATCCATAAACTGGCATGCCGTGACGAAGTAGTCCCAGAGATATTCCACACTCTGGGACACCTACCGCATAATTGTTGGTGCCATCCACTGGATCCAAAATCCAGGCAAATTCTCCGTTTAAGGGAACAGGTTCCGGGGTTTCTGCTGATTCTTCGGAGCAGTAGTCATCTAGAGGGAAACTTGCAGACAAGTGGGCAAAAAGTTCATGAGAAATTGTCTCGTCCACATCGGTTACCCGTGTTCCATCTTTTTTCCATCGGCTTTGTGTGGTGCCAAAGTTTGCCCGGAAGTATTCGACTTGGGCAAGTACCGCATTGTGCCCGGCGAGAATTCTTTCTTGCAGGGCAGGGTCGGCATGGGAGATGTCGGGAGTTTGGTTGCTTACGGATCGATCCATTTACCTTCTTCTTGTATGAGATTTACCAATCGGTCAACCGCATCAGTTTCGGGAATCGCCGAATTTACTCTATTTTTCCCAACATAGAGATCAATTTTTCCAGGACCTGAACCCACATAGCCAAAGTCAGCATCTGCCATTTCTCCGGGACCGTTTACGATACATCCCATGACTGCTATGGTTACACCCTTGAGGTGTCCGGTGGCAGTTTTTACTTTTTGGGTGGTGCTTTGAAGGTCAAACAATGTTCGGCCGCAACTGGGGCATGCCACAAATTCTGTTTTCGAAATACGAGCCCGTGCCCCTTGCAAAATATTAAAGGCCATGCCTCGGTTGCGGTCGAGGCAATCGAGGTTTTCCACCGAGATTAGATCGCCCAATCCATCGCAAAGTAAAGAGCCTGATAAAATGGAGGAATCCAAGAGGCGAGCGGAGAAAAGATTTTCTTTGGAAAGTCGTACTGTTTCCTGGTTACGAATCCAAAGTGGGAGTTGAAGCCCGGCGAGGTCAAGGTTTGAGGCAAGGCGTCGATAATCCCCGACGGGGTTGCCTTTTGCATCAGGAGCAAGAGTGATAATGGGGGCCTTGGGTGAAAAAGAGAGAAGGGAGACCATGCCCTCACTGATTTCGGCTGGGTGGAGGGAGACAGCCGGGTGGTGGCCTGCCTGCTCACAAAGGGCAAGAAAACGCGCAAGCTCGGCTTCTTCGGTGAATACTTTTGTTGGTAACCAAACCAAAGGAGTAATACCGGGAAATGCCGGTGGGAGTTCATCATCCGGGCGTTTATCTTCGACGATAATAAAAGGTACCGCCTTGATCAATGAGCGGGCCAAAGTTTCAAGTCCTTCCATTTCAGAGGTGTTGCAAAGCTCAACCAAAAGAGCTTCCACGGGAGCATCTTTGGCTTGCACTTGGGTCTTGGCCACTTCCTGGACAATTGCACCCGGATCTTTGAGGGAATGGGTGCTTGCTGAGATAACCAGCGGGGGGCTTTTGCTGCCGATGGAGCATAGAGGCTGCCCTATTTTGATATTTGTAGTACGCCGTCTTTCAAAGGTGAAGGGATCGAGGTTTTCTTGGCTGGGCTTATCTGGCACGGCCGATGGTTCTTGTGACCACCAAGTATGGGCCCGTTGTACCAAATCCTGGGCCACGGGAATTTCAGCGACTGGGTCCTCCGTGAGGGAAACCCGAATGGTATCTCCTAGACCATCCAATAAGAGGGAGCCAATTCCGATGGCACTTTTAATCCGGGCATCTTCTCCATCACCCGCTTCGGTTACTCCAAGATGGAGAGGGTAGTTCATGCCTTCTGCTTTCATCAAGGAGACTACCAAGCGGTAGGCTTGGATCATAACCTTGGGGTTGCTTGCCTTCATGGACAGAATGATCTGGTGGTAGTCATGAGAGCGGGCAACACGGAGAAACTCTAGGGCAGACTCGGCCATCCCCCGGGGGCTATCCCCGAAACGGTTCATGATCCGGTCGGAAAGCGAGCCATGGTTTGTACCAATCCTCATCGATCGGCCCAGTTCTTTACACCTCAAAACAAGAGGAGAGAACTCTTGATGGAGTCGTTCCAATTCTTCTTGGTATTGGGAGTCAGAATATTCACGAATCTGAAATTTTTTACGATCCGCATAGTTGCCTGGATTAATCCTTACCTTTTCTACATGTTTGGCGGCTTCCATGGCCGCATTGGGGAGGAAGTGAATGTCTGCAACCAGAGGGGTGGATATTTTCGCGGCTCTCACTTGTTTTGAAATCTCACCGAGAGCCTCAGCTGCTCTTACATTTGGCGCGGTTATACGAACCACTTCACAGCCAGCTTCTGCCAATTCGATGGTCTGTTTGACCGTCGCCTCGATATCGAGGGTGTTGGTTGTGGTCATGGACTGAACCCGAACGGGGTGGGTGCCACCAATCAATAAATCTCCAACTTGAACAACTCGTGATTTTCGGCGAATAGATCCAAAGCGGGAATCGCAGTAAGGGAGAAGTTTTCCCATTTATTCAGTTATCAGAAGGGTATGATTCTCTGCACATCAAAAAAGGTGACATACAACATGAAGGAGAAAAGCAGTAATACAAAAAGACTTTGAGCTCTCTCAAGAAAGGCAAGGGGTAGGGGTTGGCCTCGTATCTTTTCAATGGTGGCAAATAACATATGGCCCCCGTCCAGGACAGGTATGGGCAGCAAATTAAGAATAGCCAGGTTTACATTGATAAAGACAACAAACCAGAGGAGTTTCTTGAAACCAATTTTGGCAAATAAGCTGAGGTGGTTGACGATCCCCACCGGGCCACTCATGTTGCGAAGTTTTACATCGGATTGAGGGCTGACCAATCCACTGAGGGTGAGATACATGTCCTTAACTCTCCGAGTAATTAAAACGAACGGATTGGGGAAGGTGGTGGTTATTTTAGCCTGGGGTCGAAAGCCAATAAGTTTTCGAGTAACCGCAGTGGTACCCAAAACTATCTCTTTTTCTACCGGAGATAAGTCGTAGGTTTGTTCTCTTCCTTTTTCACCTCCTTTGCGTACTGTAAAAGCCACGCTTTGATTAGCGTCGATGTTAGTTAAGTAGGTAACCAGCTGGGAGAAAGAGTAAATTTTTTGCCCATCAATCTGAACCGGTTGATCTCCCACTTCGAGACCTGCTTGAATCGCAGGCATATCAGGCTGTAAGGATTCAATAAAAAACGATTCCTCTGGGCCAATACCAATAATACGGATTTCTTCGTTCCCTACGACTTCGGGGTAAATCTCAAGCTTCTTCTCTATCCCATCGCGGAGAATGGTGAGGTTGACGAGTCTTCGTCCCTGGGCAGTTTGTTGTTTGCCGGTTACGATTCTATTTTGGATATCCATGAAGTTTTCCACGGAAGCACCATCCACCTGCAAAATTTCATCGCCTAATTTTAAACCTGCCTTGTGCGCGGGGCCAGTGACTTCCTCGCCCTCTTCAACAAGTGGGTTCCATCGTTCCACTGTGTCCGCAACATAACCGACCTTAGTCGTAAGTTGTGAGTCCGCTACATCATAGCCAAAGACAGAAAGTATACAGGCCAGGGAAAAGGCAAGCAGTACATTGAAGACGGCACCCATTACCGAAACAATCATTTTGTCCGCATAGGTTATTTTGGGGAGCTGTTTAGCTTTTTCTTCCTCTTCGTCCTCTTCATCCCAGGATGTGAATGGTTTCTTTTCTTCTGCACCCTGCTGTTCCTCTTTTCCTTCCAGCCGGCCCATATCCACAAGTTGAGGAAGGGCCACATATCCACCGAATGGAATAGCCGATAAGCGGTACTCAACCCCATTGCGGGTCCAGCCAAATATTTTGGGTCCAAAACCTATTGAAAAACGGGTGATTACCAGACCTCGGCGGCGAGCCGCTAGAAAATGGCCGAGTTCATGAATAAATATGGTGAAGCCAAGAGCAAACAAGGCGACAAAGATAAAGGCTAGGTCGAGGACAGTGGACATCTTAGTTTAAACTGTTAACAACAGTTTCTGCAGTTTCTCGAATTTGAGAGTCGAGTAGGTGTAATTCATCAATGGTTAAAGGTTCTGTGGCATTTAATTTATTCAAGGTAGCGTCTATTATGTTCGAAATCTGGACAAAGCCAATTCGATTCATTCGAAAAGCATCCACTGCTACCTCATTGGCGGCATTAAAGCCCAGGGGAAAGCAGCCTCCTTGTGCGAGTGATTGCTTTGCTAAGCGCAGACAGGGGTATCTTTGCTCACAGGGCGGAGTAAAAGAGAGGTTTAAATTTGCCGAGAAATCGAGAGATTTTTCAACTCCGTGGTGCCTTTCGGGAAAGAGCAAGGCATTTTGTAAGGCAAAGGTCATGGATGGAGGACTTAGCTGGGCGAGGCAGCAACCATCGATAAAGCGAACCATGGCATGCACAATACTGGGCGGATGAATGACGACCTCCATTTTCCCGGGTGGTAAACCAAATAACCAATGAGCTTCAATTAACTCCAGCCCCTTGTTGGCCATGGTGGCGGAGTCGATGGTTACTTTTGGGCCCATCGACCAATTGGGATGCTGCAGGGCTTGCTCAAGGCTTACATCTTTGAGCTTGTCGATGGGCAGATCCCGAAAAGCACCCCCAGATGCGGTCAATATGATTGAATCCAAGGCACGGTCTTCCTGTCCGAGTAGGCATTGATGGATAGCATTGTGCTCACTATCAGCCGGGATAATCCGGGCGCCTGATTTACGAGCTGCTTCAGTTACCAATTTACCTCCAACCACCAAGCTTTCTTTATTTGCCAATACCACATCTTTCCCGGCGTTCAAGGCCGCGAGGGTGGGCCCTAGGCCAGCGGAACCGACAATGGCAACCACAACTACATCAGCATCATCATGCGAAGCGAGGGCATTCAGGTTTGAACTGCCCGAGCTAAGGGTGGTGGCAGAAGAAAAAGCTTCAGGGTTTTTGGGTGAGGTACCAAGGTGGGCATGGGGAACCTGAAATTCATGGACGATAGTACGAAGCTTTTCTTCTTGTTGATTTGCCGAGACGCCCAGGAGTTCGAGCTTGTCAGGATGTTTTCGTAATACTCTGAGTGTGCTTTCTCCAATGGAACCGGTAGCCCCAAGGAGGACAAACTTCTTCCGACGGCTCACGATTGCAGGATAAGCAAAATGAAGTAGCCTGTTGGGGCGGCAAGAATCAAGCTATCGGTTAAGTCAAGGAGTCCACCAATTCCAGGGATTGATCCACCTGAATCCTTCATGCCAGCCAGCCTTTTAAGGACCGAAGCAATCAGGTCACCAATCACCGATGTAATGGCAATAAGAAGTCCCCATATTGCCCCTTGGGCAGGAGAGAAGTCAAAGTCTCCAAATTCAACAAGAGTGGGGGAATAATTTAAAATCAACCAAGGAATAAGAGCACCAATCCCAGCTGAGGCACCCAATCCACCAATGAGGCCCTCTATTGTTTTTCCAGGAGAAATAGAGGGAGCCATTTTATGCCGCCCAATGGTTTTACCCACAAGCAGAGCCCCAATGTCACTAAACTTGGCCACCACCACCACCCAAAGTGCAAAGAATAACCCAAAGCCCAGGCTGGAATCCGTACTTTCAACCCCGGAAACTTGAATGATGCGGACAAAATAATGGAGCAAAAAGCTTACGAAGAGCAGACCGAAGAAGGTGGGTAGGAGACGCTTGACATACATACCGCGCTGAGCTTGCGGGAAAAGGACACAGGCAGCAGAGGTTAGCAGGGCACCCACGGCAAGCACATCTACCCCGGCACCAGGGAAATAAAAGGCAACCGGTATCATACAGCCTCCTGTGATCATGCCTGACATTCGATTTGCGGCAAAGCCAAGCCTGCCAAGAATTGTGTAGATTTCAAAAAGGGTGAGGGTGGCGCAGAGATTTAGAATCCACATAGCTCCTGCTTCTTTGCTTGTGTAAACTATGCCTCCCATGAATGCCCAAAGGAAAATAGTGGAAATGGTACGAATGATCATAATATGAATGATTAGGTGAGGGATGCGATTTGTTCACGAGTCTTACCAAATCTTCGCTCCCGGTGAATGTAATCCTTTAAAGACCCGATAAAGGCACCACGATCAAATTCCGGCCAGTGTAAAGGCGAGACAAAAATTTCTGCGTAGGCGGCCTGTAAAAGTAAGAAGTTGCTCAGACGAAATTCTCCCGATGTTCGGATCACAAGATCAGGGTCTGGCAGGTCTCTGGTTTGGAGGTGCTCAGAGAAGTTCTGCCAATCCATTGATTCAGGATCTATATCATTTCTTTGCAGCATAGATTTTACCGCAGCAACTACCTCCTGGCGGCTTCCGTAGTTAAGTGCCAGGGTGAGATTCCAGTCTTTATTTTCTTTGGTCTGCTCAATGGTTTCTTCGACTGCTTTTCGAGCGAAGGGAGGTAGGCCTTCCAGGTCACCAATCGCACGTAATCGGATCCCATCTTTCATCATAGACCTGAGCTCGAGCTTCAGGAATTCTTCAAGCAATTTCATCAAACCTGATTTTTCAGCTACAGGTCGGTTTTGATTTTCTTGACTGAAGGCGTAGAGGGTAATGTAAGGAATACCGAGCTCGCGGGCAGTATTTACAACACTTCGGACATTTTCTACACCATTACGGTGACCAAAAAGCCTGGGTTTCCCCCGAGACTGTGCCCAGCGACCGTTGCCATCCATGATGATGGCAACATGATTAGGGAGCTTTTGACTTTCTTCCGATGTGAATGGATTCATTGAAAAATCACATACCAACCATTTCTGGCCAAATTGACAACGAGGAAAGCATAGAGTAGGAATCCAATCATGAACCAACCCATGGAAGAAAATGAAATTCAATCTCAAATTAAGAATTTACCTAGCTGGACTTGGGCGGATGATAAAATCCATAAAAGCTTAGTCTTTCCAGATTTCCGTGAAGCCATGTCATTTCTGGTGAAATTATCTTTTGAGGCCGAGCAGCTGGATCATCATCCCGAGATCTATAATTCTTACAATCGGGTAAAGATCTCGATAACAACTCATGATGTCGGTGGAAAAGTTACGGGCAAGGACTTCCAACTCGCCCATGCTATTGAAAAGCTAAGCTGACAAGAAATCAGTCATGCTTCTTTTTCTTGGGAACTTTTCTGACTCGGGTGAGAGGGCGTGTGTGTTCAGGCACTTGATATTCCTTACGTAACCTGGCCAGTTCCTTCTTAAGCTGAGCTGTGAGCTGTTCATATCCGGGCTCACCGTAAAGGGAATGTAATTCGTTTGGGTCTTCTTTCAGGTCATATAACTCCCACCCGTCGAGCATGCAAAAGTGGATAAGCTTGTGGCGGTCCGTACGAACCCCATAGTGACGGCGAACGCTGTGAGCTCCCGGGTATTCATAATAATGATAGTATAAGGACTTTCTTCAGTATTTTGGTTTCTTTCCGTGCAAAGTTGGAGTGATCGAAGCACCCTGCATATTTTTGGGGGACTGAACACCGCAAATGTCCAGGAAGGTTTGAGCATAGTCTAAGTTTTGTACAAGATCTGCGTTTTCCGAACTTGCAGGGGTGACGTCGGGCCAGCGTATAATCAGGGGTGTACGAAATGATTCTTCATACATCCACCTTTTATCATACCACCCGTGCTCACCCAGGTACCATCCCTGATCGGAAGAATAGATAACCACGGTGTTTTCAGCTAGCCCGCTCTCCTCAAGGTAGTCGAGCAGGCGACCAATATTTTCATCCACGGAGTCCACACAGCGAAGGTAGTCTTTTACATACCGTTGGTATTTCCACTTTAAAAGGGCGTCCCCCTGAAGATTTGCCTCCGTGAAAGCTTGATTTTTTGGGCCATAGGCTGCATCCCACTTGGCTTTTTGTGTGCTTGTGAGGTTTCGGCGAGTGGTGAGCTTTAAGTCGCTTTGCGATAAATGCCGGCCAATCGTCATGGATTGGTTAGATGCCGGACCCAAACGATTGTTGTAGGAATCACATAAAGTCTTGGGCTCTGGGATTTCAACCTCGTCGTATTTGCTCAGGTATTTTGGGCCGGGCTACCAATTTCTATGGGGTGCTTTGTGTTGGCTCATGACAAAGAAAGGCTTTTCCGGGTCTCTTTCATTTTGCAGCCAGTCGAGGGTAACATCTGTAATAATATCCGTGGTGTAGCCAGTCATTTTTTTGACACCATCGGCCGTGTCCATTGGCGGGTTTTAGTAAGGTCCCTGGCCTTGTAAAACTTGCCAGAAATCGAACCCAGTCGGATCACTCTTAAGGTGCCATTTTCCAATGATTGCGGTTGTATAACCATGATTTCGGAGGAGTTTTGGAAAGGTCTGCTGGGAACCATCGAATACCTGACCGTTGGTGAGTTGGCCATTGAGGTGACTATGTTTGCCCGTGAGAATGACCGCTCGGCTGGGTGCATGTATGGAGTTGGTTACAAATGCCCGTTTGAAAAGCATGCAACCTTGTGCAATCCGGTCGATATTCGGGGTTTGGTTTCGGTTGGATCCGTAGGCTGAGATTGCTTGGTAAGCATGGTCATCCGTAAAGATAAACAAAACATTCAAAGGTTTTCCTTGGACTTGGATAAAAAAGCATCCCAAGAGGATCAAGAAACCTAGCAAAAAGGTGTGCATGGTTTTGAACAATCACTTTCGATTTCTCTTGGCAATTGGAAAAACGGGTGTGAGAAGACTAACAATCTATGAAGATGTTTTATTCTGCAGGTGAATCAAGTAGACCATAAAAAGTCGTTCAGGGCGATTTGGCCACTTTTGGTCTCTCAGACAATTGGGGCTTTCAATGACAATGCAATGAAAGCAATGCTTCCGGTGATGGCAGCGGTCCAGTTTGGGAAAGCAACAATGGACACCGTCAACCAGCAGGTCTCTATTCTGCTGATTCTGCCCTTTGTTCTTTTTGCTCCATTTGCAGGTTGGATAACGGACCGGTTTTCCAAGAAAAAAGTGATCAGTTATTCCCTCCTTGGCCAGCTGCTAGGATTAGCTGTTCTGGGGTACGCTTTTGTATCTGAAAGCTTGGAGCTAACCATGGCCGGATTTTTTTTGCTTTCGGTGCAATCCGCTTTCCTTTCTCCGGCCAAGAAGGGGATTTTGAAAGAACTGGTTGGAAGTAATAGCTTGGGCAAGGCGGTTGGCTTTATGGAGATGCTCGCGATGGTGGGTATACTTGGGGGTGCCTTTGCCGGTGCCTTGATCTTTGATCTTTTAGTGGAAGACAAAGGGGGCTGGGGTGCGGCAGGGCTGGTCTGCTCCTTGATTGCAATGTTGGCTCTTATTTCATGGATATTTTCATGGCCAATCCCAGAGACTCCCGCCGCTTGTGCCAAAGAGTTTAAACCCCGGGTGCTTGCGTCTCACTTGCCTGATTTATTTTATCTTTTGAAATGCCGTAAACTTCGTTACCCAGCGATGGGGGATGCTTGGTTTTGGGGAGTGGGAGGATTTTTCTACTTAGTATTGGTCAAGCTTTCCGGAGAGGTGGTTGCGGGAGATACTGGGATGGGCACCTTGTATGGGTACTGGTTTTTATTGTTGGGTATTGGTATCATGCTTGGGAGTCTATTTGTTGCCTATTTAAACCACGGAAGAATCGAGCTTGGATTGAGTGCTATCGGAGCCATGGGAATGCCCATGATTTTTGTTGGTCTTTACTGGTCAGAACCATTGGGGGGAGCATTTGATCTCTGTTGTTTTGGCCTGGGTTTTCTCGGAGCTTTATTTTTTGTTCCTTTAAATGGCCAACTTCAAGATCAGGCTAATGAGGACGAAAGGGGCCGGGTTTTGTCTGCTTCCAACCTGCTGACTCAACTCTTTAGCATTGGAATGGTTTTATTTCATACCTTTTTGTCTAACTCCCAAGGGTTAAGCTCCAAACAGGAGCTGTTGGTGATCTTGGTGCCTGCTTTATTGATTGGCTGCATTACCCTGTGGTATTTGCTTGAGGACTTTTTTCGTGCTTGGTTTCATGTTTTATTACGAGTCTTTTACCGCATAAAATTTTCAGGGATGGAGAACTTCCCGGCGGAGGGAGGCTGTTTACTGGTAAGCAATCATTTATCTTATGCGGATCCAGTTTTTATCGGGGCAGCTTTTCCTCGAAAAATCCGGTATCTTGCTTACTCTGGGCTTGCTCAATCTAGAATGATGCGGGCTGTTTTTAAACTGACGCAGACCCTTACAGTTTCTCCCCAAAGGTCATTGAAGAGCATAAGGGAATCAGTCAGCCAGTTAAAAAGAGGACAGGCCCTTTGCGTATTTGCGGAAGGAGGGATTTCGAGACTTGGGGTGATGCTTCCATTTATGCGCGGGTCTATGGTTCTTGCCAAGCAGGCTGGGGTACCGATTATTCCGGTTCACATCGATAAGGTCTGGGGTTCAGTTTTTAGCCCGGAGCGAGGAAAGTTTTTCACGAAATGGCCTTTATCTTTTCCTTATCCAATCACTGTTTCAGTTGGGGCAGCTTTGGATTCGTCTGTAGTTTCTGTTGAAACGGTAAGATCAGAAGTTATGGAACTTGGAAGGCTTTCATTTACAGAACGTATAAAATCGAGGCAGGCAGCCCTGTTATTTATAAAGAAAAAAATATTTGGCCCCAAAGATTCTCCGTTTTTTCAGTCTTTATCCGGGGAACATATAAGCAAAGCAGAATTCTTGGAGTTTGTAGAAAAAAAGAGGGATGATGTGCCAGTCCATCTCCAAGAATGGGTGAATCAAGTGAAAAAGCTTTTAAAGGGTGACCTCGAACTGGCCTCTATTATTTATGTGAATTGGTGCCGGCTCAAGGATATGAATTTATGGGATCACCCAAGCTTGTTGATAGGTAAAGGGAAAGGGCCGTGGGTTGAGCAATGGTTCCCCTGGATTCCCCTCTTGGATAACCGCATTATACGGTATGATAATGAAGGCATTATAATGGGTAGAAACCTTCAGCAAATCCAGCACTCTCCGATCAAAACTACGCAGGGGTTAGCCACGAGTAGAAACGGATTAATTGCCATCAATGGTCCGGATCCCTTGCTTAATGGAGTGGAGACAGATGTCATCACTCAATTTGGATCAAAGCGGGAGACTTTCGGTCGTATGCTGGTTGGGTGCTCATACAAAAATACGCCAGAAGGCTTTCTCTTCCAAGGTGTATTATGTGAGGAAATCCTGAAGGAAGTAAAAGGCGTTGATGAGGATGGTTTCCTGGAGCCTGTTTAAGCTCTTTCCATGCTTTTCCATGCTTTTCCTTTCTTCCCAGCTCTGTTATGGTGAGTCATTTATTTTATATTTATGGTCATGACTTCCTTTCTTTCGGAATCCACAACTTTTTCTCAAACGCTTGATCAGTTAAAAGGCGAAACCGTTTTGGTGCTTGGGCATCGCAGACCGGACGGTGATTGTATTGGTTCTCAGGTTGCACTAACCCGTATCCTTCAAAACCTTGGGGTAAACGCTCGTGCAGTAAACGCTGATCCTTCTCCTCGTACTTTAACGAAATTTCTGGGTGATACAAAGCTGCATCGTCCCGAGGATATTGCGGATACTAATGCTATTATTATCACGGTTGATTGCGCCGATCATGCGAGGGTTGGAGACCAATTGAAAGATCGCTTTCCTAAGGTTTTCCTGAACATTGACCATCATGTTTCCAATACCAAGTTTGCGGAGCACAACTTGGTATTATCCGAGGCCTCTGCAACAGGGGAGATACTGGCTAAATTCTTTTTTGATTGTGGTTACACCGTTGATAAAACAACCGCTGAAGCTTTGTACCTAGGCATATGTACAGATACCGGGCAGTTTTGTTATGCGGGAACAAATGCTTCGGTTTTTGAAGTTTGCCGATTGCTGTGTGAGGCCGGGTGCAACCCTTCCAAAGTTTCACATGAGCTCTATGAACGAGAAAAGCCCGGTCGTATTCAGTTGTTACAGCGCTTTCTTGCGAGTTTTCGGATGGAGTTTCAGGGCCGTGTATGTGTCGGAGCCATTCAGGAGGAATTCTACCAGGAAACCGGAACTAAGCCGGAAGATGCCGAAGGCTTTGTCGATTATGCCCGTTCATTGGAGGGAGTTGAGATTGGGGTGTTGGTGGAAAATAGAAATGACATATTAAAAGGTAGTTTTCGGGCAAAAGATAAAAGGTTCAGGGTCGACTTGCTGGCTAAAGAGTTTAAGGGGGGCGGGCACGCCTGTGCAGCAGGATTTAATGTAGAGTCTTCATTTGATGAATTTTATCCAAAATTGGTGGATGCCATCGGCCGTCACCTTGAATTTGTAAACGCAGAGGGATTTTAATCATGGCTAATATACAAGAGCCAACTTTTGAGGGCATTCTTCTCGTCGACAAACCATCCGGTATCACCTCTCATGATATTGTCGATCGCCTGCGTCGGAAATTAAAGATGAAGAAAATCGGGCATGCGGGAACATTGGATCCTCTGGCAACTGGTTTAATGATTATGCTGATTGGGAAGGCAACCAAAGTGTCTCAGTTTTTGATAAGCTTGGATAAAAGCTATGAAGGGGAATTTATTTTTGGTATTGAGACTGACAGTCAGGATGCAGACGGCGAAGTGGTGAACGAAAAACCCCTGCCCACCGATTTGACTAGTGAGCGAATCGAGAAGGAAATGGAAGGTTTTTTGGGTGACCAGTATCAAACACCCCCCATGTTTTCAGCGAAAAAAATCAATGGTGTGCCGCTTTACAAGATGGCACGCAAAGGCAAAACGGTGGAACGAGAGCCACGGTTTATTCGTATTAATGAATTAAAACTGACCAAGTGGGATTCCCCGAAAGGAGGCTTTTCGATGGCTTGTAGTAAGGGTACTTATGTTCGTACCGTTTTGCATGACCTTGGGCAAAGGATTGCCTGTGGGGCTCACATGAGCTCTTTACGGCGTACGCAAATTGATCAGTTTTCAATCGAGGGAGCTAAGCCACTGGAAGAAATACAGGAGATGAATCTGGGCGATATCCAAAAGCGTTTGATTCCAATCCGTGAGGCCGTTCCCTCTCATGTTCTCTGATTTATAATGGAGATTTTCTCCACCATCAAAGAATTTGGGGACAGCCAAAAGCAAACCCCGGTTATTTTGTCCATTGGGATGTTTGATGGTGTGCACCTTGGACATCAAGTGGTATTGCAAGAGACTATAGAAGAGGCGGCCAAAAAAAATGCCAGCCCTGTAGCCTTCACTTTCCCTGAGCATCCAGGGTCATTTTTAAGACCGGGTAAAGAACCTCCTTTGTTAATGGATGCGGAAAGTAAGGCTGTGACATTACTCCGTAGGGGAATGAAAGCGGTGATTATCAGAAGTTTTGACGCGAAGCTTTCTAATATTGAAGCAAAAGATTTTATTCCTTTTCTACTTGAGGGTATACCTTCGCTAGCCGGAATTTGTGTAGGGCAGAATTTCAGGTTTGGAAAAAAGAGGGTGGGGGATAGTCAATTTTTACTCGACGAAGGCAAGCGTAGAGGGATAGCTGTTCATATTATCCATTCCAAAATTTTAGGTGAGCAGCCGGTGAGTAGTTCAAGGATAAGGTTGGCCCTTATGAATGGAAATATTGAAGATGTGAACCAAATGCTTGGTTATCCCTACGAGATTTCAGGGATGGTGAAACCAGGAAAAGCATTGGGTCGGTCTATCGGTTTCCCAACCTTGAATGTAGATTGGAACCCTGAGGCGAAACCCGCTTATGGGGTGTACGCAGGTTCGGTGAAATCTGAAGACCAAAAGGTGTTTGCCGTCGCCAATTATGGATTACGCCCGACTATGGAGTCAAAAGCATTGACGCCAAAACTTGAAGTTCATGCCTTGGATCAGTTGGACCCGGGGAGATGGATGTCCGGAATTGAAATTTCTATGAAGCTTTTGAAGTTTATTCGCCCAGAAAAGAAGTTTGAATCTGTGGAGCAATTAACAGAACAAATTGCTAAGGATAAGCTAGTTGCAGAAGAAGTAAGAGCACTTAAATAGATTCATTTATTTTGAATATGTGGGCACCAGCAACTTGTTCGTCCTCCAATTTTTTCCCTTCGTAGTTTTTTTCCTGTCTTAGGGCAAAGGCCACCATCTTTCCATCGGGCATGAAAAAGCCAACCTTTAGGTGGATCTCCTCCGTTTACTCCCACTGAATTCATCGCACCTCGGGCGACAAAAAGGATTTGTTTAAATAAATGATCCTCTGCGGTTTTTTTTATTTTCCCACAGGGTGAAGCGGGATGAATTGCGGCTCTCCATAACACTTCGTCCGCCATCCAGTTCCCCATGCCCTGGAAATATCTTTGATCCAAAAGTAATGCCTTGATCGGGCGTCTTGCATGCCTTTTTAGGGCTGTCGTCACTATTTGTTGGTCAAATTTTTCGTCCAACATTGATGTAGGTAAATCTTTCCACCAAGATGGAACCGTTTTACCAATGTGCAAACTAACTTTACCAAATTGACGAGGATCTTTAAAAATAAGGGTAGCTGAGGGCTGATACAAAATAAGTGCATCATGTTTTTCAGCGGTGTAGGAGGATTCTTCCAGAGCAAGGCTTCCAGTCATGCCCAAGTGAAGACCCAGCCATTTGTCCCCAGTAAACTTGAACAGCATTTGTTTCCCGTGCGTTGCCGAGGATTTAAGAATGGTCTGAGATAAAGCATCTTCAACTTGACTGGGTTCACAATCACGAAACACCCGAGAAGTTTTGCTTACTTCCACCTTTTTAATTTTTTGATTCAAATTAGAGTTCCAAATGGAGCAGGCAAAGGCTACTTCGGCAAGTTCTGGCATAATCTATTGAATGGCGAGTGCGTCGTTTCTTTTTTGAACTGAATGTTCTGGGTTTACGGGAATTTCGATAACTCGAATTCCTTGCGCAAATGGTATACTTATTCTTTGACTGATCTCCTCCCATGTTTGAGCAAGGTGATACTCAACTTCGTGGGCCTCGCATAATTTACAGAAATTACAGTTTTGAGGGGTAACAAAGCACTTTTTAAACTCGTCCTGCTTGGAAATGGGGAGATGGTGAAATATGCCCCCACCATGGTTATTCACCAGTATCACGGTCAGGCTGCCACAAAAATAATCTGAAAATAGAAGAGCATTGGAGTCGTGTAAAAACGCCAGTTCTCCCGTGAGCAAAAATGTTGGTTTTTTAGATTGGTGGGCAAGCCCAAGCGATGTCCCCAGGGTGCCATCAATTCCATTAACTCCACGATTCCCGAAAAGTTTACGGTTGGTTGATCCTTTTTTCCAAAACCACTCAAGGTCACGGATGGGCATACTGTTCGCTACATGTAGCACTGCATCATCGGGCAAAGCCAAGGAGAGCGTGCGTGCCAATTTTGCTTCGTGGATGGAGTCTTGACTGTCAAGATGGGCTTGTATTTTGTCGTCCATGTACTGCTCGGCATCCAGCCATGCTTGTACCCATGCAGAATTTGGTTTTCCTACTTCGAGATCTTGCAGCGTGCCAAAATCTAATTCAAAACTTGTGCTCTCAGAGGTCAATGGATCTACCTTTATACCTCGGGGTTCAATAATTATACGCTTTGCATTTGTTTGATCGATCCATGACCTCAATTTTTTCGATGTAGGTAATGGACCCAAGACAATGATCAGTTCTGGCTTAAGTTTTTCGAGCAGAGAGGGGTTTCGCAGGTGATGTTCATAACGCAAAATAGTGGTAGTGCATGAACAATGACGAAGGGGGCTGAGGGCATCGCAAATCGTAGGTATTGGGAACTTACTGAGGAGAGATAATATAGGAGTGGTTGGGGCAAATTCTCCAGCAATTAAGAGTACCTTGGAAAACTCTTTCGCGATGGCAGAAATTTTTTCGATCGAATCTTTGTATACTGGCTTTGGTAATTCTACGGAGGTGGATGTTGGGATTGAGCAAGTTGTCGATAAATCTTCCGGAAACAAAGGTTCGCGAAAGGGAAAATTTATTTGTACTGGCCCCGGGTTTTTACCTAAGGTCTGCCTGTAGGCTGCTTTTAAGATAGCAGTCAGTTTGTTTACTGATTCAGTACTGGAGTCAGGTAAGGGAGATTGATGAAACCCCCGAACAAATTTTTCGAACAGATTATACTGGTCAATGGTTTGCCCCGCTCCGCAATTTTGTAATTCAGGCGGTCGGTCAGCTGTTAAAAGGAAAAGAGGGATACTTGAATAGTGTGCTTCGGTCACAGCAGGAAACCAGTGAGTTGGTGCCGACCCGGAAGTACAAAGCAAAGCTGTAGGCTGTTGGCTGAGCTTACTTCTGCCCAAAGCGGCGAAAGATGCGGTTCGTTCATCTAGGACTGGAATACATTCAATGCCTTTTTTCCTTTCAAGTGCAAGGATTAGGGGAGTCGACCGAGATCCAGGGGAGAAAAAAACATGCTGAATCCTGTTTTGGTAAAAAAAGTCTGCCACCTTTTCTCCCCAAAGGAGATTGTTAAATGCAGTTTGATCTGCGGTTTGGTTCATACAGTACCAGAAAAGTCAGATTTTCCAGTAATGACATCGAGCATAGCCTGTAATTTCCAATCCGTTTCGATTTTCTCTTGTTGAGGGCTAGAACCAGCCACCACCCCCGCTCCCGCATACAGGGTGATTTCAGAAGGTGTGATTTTTCCACAGCGGATAGGGACGACAAATTCTCCCCTGCCACGATGATCAAACCAGCCAGTAACCCCGGAATACCAACCACGATCAGCATTTTCAAGTTTTCGAACCAAGGGCAGAGCCTCATCTCTCGGAGAGCCACCCATGGCAGGAGTGGGATGAAGAGCTGCAACGGCATCAAGCGGGTGGGTTTTACCATCAGATTTCACCCGCAGTGGGGTGCGGATGTGCTGGAGGTTGGCAAGCCGAAGAAGACGAGATTTACCCTTCGTGCAATCTTGTAGACCAATTGATTGTAAGCGTCTTAAAATACTGTCGATCACAACCCGGTGTTCATGGACTTCTTTTTTTCGTGCCAATAATGTTTTCCCCCAATGTGCATCCTTACCTGCGGAAGGACCGCGCGGTGCAGACCCAGCAACTGCTTCAGTCTCAAGGTATTGTCCAGATGATCGTAATAAAGTTTCGGGAGTTGCGCCTACCATCATCCCCGCATTTGGAGTGGATAAGCAAAAGGTGAAGCAGTCCGGGAATTTTTCCCTGAGAAGGTGGGCCAAAGAATAGGGGGGGAGGGTACCATTTGTTTGAAAGGTCAGTTGCCGGGCCAATACAATTTTTGAAAGCTCGCCTCCCTCTATATGACTGAGAGCTTTTTCCACCGCATCTTCATAAGAAAAGTTTTCCTGTGGTTTTCCCAACGAAAATTTCTCCAACCCGTTGGGGTGACCTGCATGGGCTCTCATTCCCTTCGTTTTCTTTATCCTGGCAGTGAACTGGCTGAGTAATTCGGAAGTGGAGGAACTTGGGGTGACTCTTGCATTAATAATTAGATAATGAGAACCTCCTTTGCGAATGATTTGCCAACAGGGGAGGAAAACCTGGAGGGGAGGGGGAGTGCCTGAGCAAGTTGTAGTCGATTCGAAATTGGCAGCCAAAAACAGGGTGGGGCCAGAGCCAGGTAAAGTGGTATCTCCAGTCACCATGGTTTGCTTCAATATTTCTTGTGACCAGTCTCGGGCGTTTTCAAAGCGTTCTTCACCTTCAAATTCTGCCTGAACTAAAAATTCTCCACAAGCAATAGAGAATTCTTGGGACGGACGCTCTAGGTAGCACACCGCTTCATTTTCAATATGATTTTCCTCTAAAACTGCAAGAGGGTCAGAGTATCCTGTTTCAATGGTTAGAGAAAGGTATCTTGGATTCCCTGATTGCTTAACCTCTTGGATGACATCGGTAATAAAGGGACGAAAATCTGTATTTTCGTTACATGAATTTGGGGGAGGCTGTAGTCCTTTGATCATTCTTGTTCAGTACATTGGCAAGGTGAGCTTTTGTCAGGAAATAAAGGATCAAAACCTCCGGGGTGCATAGGGTTACAGCGACCAATCCGTAAAAGTGATTTTTTTAACGCAATATGCAGGGGCAAATGCTTGAAGCATTCAAGGGAGTAATCGGAACATGTTGGAAGAAATCGACATCTTGCGTAAGGGCCTAGCAAAAGTTGTTTAAGCGGTGAAAATTTTTGATATAAACGAATCACCCAGATAAAGGAAGGAGCAAAGAAAAGCGTTAACCAATGTAAAAGGCGTGAGATCACGATCTTGACTTATTGATTTATGGGCTAGAGGCAAAAAGGATGAAGGGCAGAGAACCGGTGCGTTGATACCTCTATTCGCGAACGCGTTGAGTCGGCAAGGCTTTATCTCGAATTTCAAGACTTATCTTCTCTGCACAATCTTTCAGCTCACAAACACCATCAAGGGAGGGGTTGTTACGCGACCTTACAGAAACTTTCCCTTCTTCAGCTTCCCTTTTTCCGATGATGATCATATGCGGAATTTTGTCTGTTTCAGCTTTTCTAATTTTGGCACCTAACTTTGCGGATTGGCGGTCAACTGTGGTTCGGATCCCCAGATTTTGTAATTCGGATAAGCACTGGTCTGCGTACGCAAGCAAATCATCGTTCATGGGAAGAAGCCGAACTTGTTCAGGTGCGAGCCAGGTAGGGAAATTACCCGCAAAATGTTCAATTAAAACCCCGCAAAATCTTTCCATTGAACCAAAAGGAGCCCGGTGTATCATCACAGGGCGATGCTCTTGGTTATCTGAACCAACATAAGAAAGTTTAAATCTTTCCGGCAAATTATAGTCAACCTGAACCGTGCCAAGCTGCCACTCGCGGCCGATTACATCTTTAACCACAAAATCTATCTTAGGACCATAAAATGCCGCTTCTCCTATTTCTTCTTCATAATCGACGCCCAAGGTTTTGACTGCTTCCCTGAGGGCTGACTCTGCCTTATCCCAGGCCTCAGTGCTCCCCACATATTTATCGGAATCCGGATCACGCAGGCTAACCCTGACCCGATAACTTTCCATCCCAAGTATGGAGAATACAAGCTTAACCAGTCCCAGGCATCCTTGGATTTCGTCTTGGAGTTGATCTTCCCGGATAAACAGGTGAGCATCATCTTGCGTAAACCCACGCACTCGGGTCATTCCGTTTAATTCCCCAGATTGTTCCCACCTGTAAACGGTGCCAAATTCAGCCAAACGGATCGGTAGGTCCCGGTAGGATCGTTGTTCTGAATTGAAAATACGAATATGCATCGGGCAATTCATAGGCTTGAGTAAATAGCCTTCAATTTCCCCTTCTTCCAGTTTGTTTGCCAAGTCAGAGCATGAACATCCTTCCGATGCCAGTTCGCTTAAGCATTCGCGATGAATAATCGGGGGATATTGAGAGTCTTGGTAATAAGGGAAATGGCCCGAAGTTTTGTACAGGTCCAATTTTCCGATGTGCGGTGTGTAAACTTGTGAGTAGCCCTGCTTGGCAAGCTCTTTGGATATAAAGCTTTCAAGCTCTTGCCGTAGGATGGCACCATTCGGCTTCCATAAAACCAAACCTTGCCCCACCATTTCATCGATATGAAAAAGCCCGAGATCACGCCCAAGGTTTCGATGATCTCTTTTTTTGGCTTCTTCCAGTTGAACTACATATTCCTGGAGTTCATCCTTAGTTGCAAAAGCGGTTCCATAAATTCGTTGAAGTTGCTTGTTAGCGGAATCTCCACGGTGGTAAGAGCCAGCCACATTTAAAAGTTTAAAAGCTTTTATTTTCTTTGTGTAGCCAACGTGGGAACCTGCACACAGATCTTTGAACTCACCGTTCTGGTAAAAAGAGATTACCTCACCGTCTGGGATGTCATCCAAACGGCCAAGTTTATAAGTCTCCTGCCCCATATTTTTGATAATCGAAACCGCTTCTTTCCGAGAAACTTCAAGCCTTTCAAAGCGTTGGTTTTCTTTGATGACTTTTTTCATTTCAGCTTCGATTTCTTCAATGATATCTGGGGTGAAGGGGATATCGGAATCAAAGTCATAGTAGAAACCTGAATCAGTGGGCGGACCGATATCAAGCTTGGTATCTGGGTACAACCGAAGAACCGCGGTTGCGAGCACATGAGCAGCAGAGTGACGAATTTCCTCCAAGGGAGACATTTCCTTCATCCCTCCATATTTACTTTTGACGAAGGCATCCTGCAATGCCAAAGGAACGAAAGATTATTCTTCGAATCCTAAATTAGGTCGCAACCACTTCATCGCTACATCTTTGCTCCAACCTTTTCGTGCGGCATAATCTTCCACCTGGTCTTTGCCTAGGCTTCCGACATTGAAATAAGTAGATTGAGGATTGGAGAAATAGAGCCCTGAAACAGAGCATCCTGGGTTCATTGCCCGGGATTCGGTCAACTCAAGACCAATTTTGTCCTCCACGGAAAGTAGCTCCCAAATTGTATCTTTTTCTGTATGATCTGGCTGGCTAGGATATCCACATGCAGGCCTAATACCTTGGTATTCTTCCTTGATAAGTGCCTGGTTACTAAGGTTCTCTTTCATCCCATAACTCCACCACTCGCGTACTTTTTTGTGAGCAAGTTCAGCCATTGCTTCAGCAAAACGGTCGCCCAAGGCTTTTACCATGATCGAAGAGTAATCATCGTTTTGTTCTTCGAATTCTTGGGCCATTTTTTCAACGCCTGATCCTGCACAAACTGCAAAAGCACCAAGGTAATCAAGTTTGCTGGAATCTCGGGGTGCAATGAAATCTGAAAGACATAAATGAACTTTCTTCGCCACAGATTGTTGTCTCCGTAGAAAGTGAAAAGTGCCCAGTTTTTTGGATTTCTCAATATCTTCAAAAACCTCCACATCATCCTGGACGGAATGAGCCGGCCAGAGGCCAACAACAGCTTCGCATTTAAATGCCTTTTCCTTAATAATTCTTTCAAGTAAGTCCTGAGCATTTTCAAAAAGGTTTTTGGCTTCTTCACCGACACCTTCACGGTCAAAAATATCCGGAAACTTTCCTTTTAATTCCCAGGACCAAAAAAATGGAGACCAGTCAAAGTATTCCAAGACTTCATCTAATTCGGCAGTGAAACTATGAACTCCAAGTTTTTCTGGAAAAGGCTGTGCGATCTCTTGGTTTTCCCAATCTATACTTGGTCCTTTTTTGCGGGAATCAAGGAGTGATACGAGTTTCTTTTCTCCACGTTTTTCATATTCCTCTTTGGTCTTTTTTTGGTCTTTCTTGAGCTTGGATATAAAGACTTCTTTTTTATCTTCTTGGGTTAAGTCATTACACACATTTACAACCAACGAAGCATCTGGGACCTGCACAACCGCACTTTCATAATGGTGGGCAATTTTGATGGCGGTGTGGGCACGACTTGTGGTCGCACCACCAATCAATAAGGGAATATTTAAGCCACCTTTTTGCATTTCCTGGGCGTTGTGGATCATCTCGTCCAACGATGGAGTGATCAGCCCACTTAGCCCAAGAATGTCGGCGTTATGATTTCGCACGGCTTCGAGGATTTTATCACAGGAAACCATCACACCCAAGTCAATGACTTCCCAGTTGTTGCACGCAAGAACCACACCCACGATATTCTTACCAATGTCGTGAACATCACCCTTAACCGTAGCAATGACCATTGTCCCTCTTTTCTTAGATCCGGAATCGCCTTTCTCAGCTTCCATGAACGGTTCGAGGTAGGCGACTGCCTTTTTCATCACTCGAGCACTTTTTACTACCTGTGGTAAGAACATTTTACCTTCTCCGAACAGACCACCCACTACTTTCATCCCATCCATTAATGGGCCTTCAATCACTTCAAGAGGGCGTCCGAGAAGAGATCTAGCTTCTTCTGCATCTTCTTCGGCATAATCCCCAATTCCTTTAACCAGAGAATAGCTTAGCCTTTCAGCCACAGGCTTATCTCTCCAGGACAGGTCGGGGCCTTCCGATGTCCGGTTGGAATTTTTATCTTTTATTTTTTCCGCATATTCTAAGAGGTCTTCCCCTGCATTCTTTGACTTGTTTAGAACAACTGCTTCAACTCTGGATCGCAGTTCATCTTCGATTTCGTCATAGACTGCAAGCATTCCCGCATTTACGATACCCATATCAAGCCCAGCTTGGCAGGCATGGTAAAGGAAACTTGCATGCATGGCTTCACGGACTAAATTATTACCACGGAAAGAGAAGGATACATTACTGATACCACCACTTGTACGAGCATGGGGGCAGCGTTTTTTTATTTCCCTTACTGCATCGATAAAATCTAGCCCATAGGCATTGTGCTCATCCATACCAGTGGCAAGAGTCAATACATTGGGATCAAAAATAATATCAGCAGGAGGGAAGCCAATATCTTTGACCAACAGGTTGTACGCACGTTCGCAAATACGAACCTTTTCGTCAAAGGTGGCGGCTTGTCCTTTTTCATCGAATGCCATAACAACCACCGACGCACCGTACCTCATCGCAAGCCGGGCGTGTTGTTTAAAAGTTTCCTCTCCTTCTTTAAGACTGATTGAGTTGATAATACATTTCCCCTGTATCACTTTGAGACCCGCTTCAATCACGGACCATTTAGAACTGTCAATCATGATGGGAACCCGGGAAATATCAGGCTCAGAAACCACGAGGTTCAGAAACTTATTCATGCAGGCTTCACCATCTAGCAGGGCTGCATCAAAGTTAACATCCAGTATATTTGCTCCGTTTTCCACCTGTTGCTTGGCAACTTTCAAAGCAGAGTCGTAATCTTCCTTTTCAATAAGTTTCCGAAAGCGAGGAGACCCCGTCACATTGGTTCTTTCTCCAACCATGGTAAGAGAGGTAATATCCCCTTTTAATTCAAAGGGTTCGAGACCGCTAAGTCGTAGGGCAGGATCGATAACCACAGGCTTGCGAGGCTCTGCTTGAGATAATTTTTCTGCAATCGCATGAATATGATCTGGAGTAGTCCCGCAACATCCACCTGCCATGTTTAAAAGCTTTTCGTCTGCAAATGTAAAAAGTGAGCCGGCTGTATCTTCGGGTTTCTCATCGTATCCAGTTGGAGCCAGGGGATTGGGCAATCCCGCATTGGGATAGCAGTGAACAAAGCAATCTGCATTTTTAGCCAAGGCTTGGAGGTATGGGCGCATCGCATCTGCTCCAAGTGCACAATTTAAACCGACTCCCAATGGTTTTGCATGGGCGATGGAATTCCAACAAGCTTCCGTTGTTTGCCCAGAAAGTGTACGCCCTGATGCATCTGTTATCGTAATCGACATGATTACAGGAAGTCTTTTCCCTGCCTCATCAAAAAAGTTTTCTATGGCAAAAATTGCTGCCTTGAGATTTAGGGTATCGAAGGTTGTTTCTGGCATTAAAATATCAACGCCTCCGTCCACTAAAGCCTTTGTTTGTTTGTAGTACGCCTCTACTAATTCATCAAATGTAACATTCCTAAGCGAAGGGTCGTTCACATCCGGAGAAAGGGATGCGGTGCGATTTGTTGGACCAATTGCACCTGCCACAAATCTCGGGCGTGTGGGATCTTTTTTCATTGCGTAATCTGCTGCTTCTCGGGCGAGCTTTGCAGATGCAATGTTCACATCTTCCACAATTTCTTCGAGGTTGTAGTCAGCCATCGCGATGCTGGTACCGCTAAAAGTATTGGTTTCCACTAGGTCGCTTCCAGCATCAAAGTACGATTTGTGAATATTTCGAATGATATCTGGTCTTGTTAGACTGAGTAGGTCATTGTTACCTTTTAATTCGCTGGCGTGGTTTTTAAATATATCGCCCCGAAAGTCATCTTCTTCGAGTTTTTCTTGCTGGATCATAGTGCCCATGGCCCCATCCAATATTAAAATTCGTTGGGTAAGGATGGACCTAAGGTCTTCTTCGTTTGGTCTTTGTTTAGAAAAATCTTTCATATACGCATCAACATATCATGATATGTTGATGTGAGATTTGGGCAATCTGAAAAAGGACAAAATATACAGAATGAAAATTTAAAACAATTTTCTTTGCCAACATCCAATTTCAACTCTAGTAATAGAACCTTTATTACGGGACGTAGCGTAGTCTGGTTAGCGCGCCTGCTTTGGGAGCAGGAGGCCGAGAGTTCGAATCTCTCCGTCCCGACCATTTCATATTTTGTAATTTAGAGAAATGATTCCCGGAACCATAATTTTAAGAATCTGGTAGTTCTTAGCTGTAAAAGTCTTACTTGTGTACAAAGAAGAATTTTATTTAGGTAAAGATCGTGTTTTGATTTTAAAGATTCCAGACTTGGAATCTTGGTTAGATCCATTGCAATCAGAGTTTTGTTCTCATCGAAGAAAATGCAAAAACTCACATAAAATTAATGGCAGATGGGAGAATTCCTATTTGGACATCGACTTAGTTCCAAGTGCTCGTATTCCGATGAGGTTTGCTCGAAAAGTTGGACTTGAGATCCTTAATACTAGATCAGTTTTATTATTTGAGCCTTTACCTGGCAGTGGTTGTGAGATGCCACCTTTTTGGTTTAACGTTGCGAAACCAGACGAATTAACCGGTTTGCATGACCATGCACATTTGTCTGTTTTATCAGCGGTTGTTTACCTACAAGCTGAATCAAATGCAGGAAATTTATATTTTCAGAAAAGCGAAGATATTGAAGTAGTTCCAGAACCTGGGGAAATTGTTATATTTCCTCCTCATCTAAAGCATGGAGTGTCCATAAATAAATCCACTAAGGAAAGAATATCCTTGGCATTTAATTTATTTCCCTTCCCACTGCCAAATCAGGATTTATGATAAATTTACGCCATAATTTTGATTTCATTTATTTTTAAATAAAATTAACAACTTTTTTTATGGATTAACGTTGAGATTCGTGAAAAGTACTATCATCAATTAACTTTACTATTTGGTTCACAAGCCTAACAAAAAATCCTCATGACACCTTCAACCGATTCTTTTGAAGAGATAGAATCAGCCGTTGTACGATTTGCCGGAGATTCCGGTGATGGCATGCAAACGGTTGGCGAACGTTTTACTGACTCCAGTGCTTTTGCTGGGAACGACATTGCAACCCTTCCAGACTTTCCCGCTGAAATTCGAGCACCTGCAGGAACCCTCGCTGGAGTTTCTGGTTTTCAGCTACAGTTTGGAAGTCGGAAAATTCTCACCCCCGGGGATCAGCCTGATGCTTTGGTAGCGATGAACCCCGCAGCCCTCAAGACAAATGTCGATGATCTGCCTGAGGGAGGGATGCTTGTGGTTAATGTTGATTCATTTAAGAAAATGAACTTAACAAAAGCTGGTTATGAAACAAATCCTTTGGAGGATGAAGACTTTAGAAAAAAATATCATTTAGTAGAGCTTGATCTTACGAGCTTAACCAAAGATGCCTTAACAGACAGCCCTCTCAAACCATCAGATAAAGCAAGGTGTAAAAACTTTTTTGCCCTAGGGTTTATGTACTATGTTTACGGTCGTCCCTTGGAACCAACCTTAAAATTTTTTAGTGATAAGTGGTCTAAACGTTTACCCGATCTCGCGGAAGCTAACTCCGTTGCCTTAAAAGCTGGCTTTAATCTCGGTGATACCATGGAAACAGCCCGTAATCGTTATCAAGTTTCCAAGGCCCCGGTGCAAGCAGGTTTATATCGTAAGATTTCCGGTAACGAAGCATTGGTTTATGGTCTGGTTGCTGGAGCCAAGCAGGCAAACCGGGAACTTTTATACGCTGGTTATCCAATCACACCCGCTTCTCCAATTCTCGAGGGACTCTCTGCTCTCAAGAAATTTGGCGTAAAAACCTTACAAGCAGAAGATGAGATTTCAGCTATGGGGATGGCTATTGGTGCCAGTTTTGCCGGAGATCTTGCCGTAGTTGCCACCAGTGGCCCGGGCATGTGCCTGAAGAGTGAATTTATCGGCTTGGCATCTATCACTGAACTTCCAGTAGTTATCGTTAATGTACAACGGGGTGGACCCAGTACTGGCCTGCCCACCAAAACAGAACAGAGCGATCTTATGCAAAGCCTCTACGCCAGGCATGGTGATTGTCCACTACCTGTAATCGCTGCCCATTCACCTTCAGATTGTTTTGACTGTGCGATCGAGGCCTCGAGGATTGCTCTTACCTACATGACTCCCGTTATCTTATTGAGTGATCTCTATGTGGCCAATGGGTCAGAGCCGTGGCAGGTACCAAACGCAGGAGAATTACCTTTGATTGAAAATAAATTCGCAAACCCAGATGAAGAATTTGTGGTCTACAAAAGAGATCCTAAAACATTAGCCCGAACGCAGGCGATTCCTGGGCAAGCAGGTATGGAGCATCGCATAGGTGGTCTGGAAAAAGCTGAAGATGGAGGCGTCAGTTACGACCCTGAAAACCATGAGAATATGACTCACCTACGCGCTGATAAGATAAATGGGATTGCTGAAAGCATTGACCCTATATCGATTCAAGGGGATTCGACGGGAGACTTACTTGTTATCGGATGGGGCGGCACATACGGTGCTATTTCATCCGCAACTAAAATGCTACAAGATGAAGGCTTTGCTGTGAGCAGCATTCATCTTAGGCATTTAAACCCTTTACCAAACGACTTGGGTAATATCATTAAGTCATTTAAGAAGGTCATTGTTCCTGAGTTAAATCTCGGGCAGCTGAGTACCATCCTTCGGTCTAGTTTTGTAACAGACATCATCTCCTACAACAAAATACAGGGTAAGCCCTTTAAGGTAGCTGAACTTCGCGAGGAGTTTTTGAAGCATCTTTCTTAATTCTAAATTTTTAAAAATCATGAGTTCGTCAACAACCGAAGAAGAGAGTTTAACCAAAAAAGATTTTGTTACATCCAATGATGTAAGATGGTGTCCGGGATGTGGCGATTATGCCATTCTCAATGCGGTGCAGAGAACCATGCCGGAATTGGGAATACCCAAGGAGAAATTTGTAGTGGTGAGCGGAATCGGGTGTTCCAGCCGGTTTCCTTATTACATGAACACCTACGGGTTTCACACCATTCATGGCCGTGCCCCGTCTGTTGCAACTGGTATTAAAGTAGCTAACCCCGAGCTCTCCGTATGGATGATTACCGGAGATGGTGATGGTCTATCTATCGGAGGCAATCACCTGCTCCATTTATTGCGCCGAAATCTAGATATCAATGTGCTCCTTTTTAATAACCGCATTTACGGGTTAACCAAAGGACAATATAGCCCGACTTCTGAAGTTGGAAAGAAGACCAAAAGCACACCAGCTGGATCCGTGGACTATCCTGTTAATCCTCTTCTGTTTGCTTTAGGCAGCGAAGCCACTTTTATTGCGAGGACTACGGATACAGACCAAAAGCACATGATTGAAACTTTTAAGGCTGCTCAGGCCCACAAAGGTACCTCCTTTGTAGAGGTTTTTCAAAACTGCGTTATTTTTAACAACAAAACATTTGAACCTATAACCGGGCGTGATGTTAAAAATGATCAAATCCTTTATCTTGAAGAGGGCAAGCCTCTCGTCTTTGGTCAGAATCAAGATAAGGGCATACGATTGAATGGACTTGACCCTGAGGTGGTCTCCTTAGGAGATAATGGTGCAGCAGGTGAGACTGAACTTCTTGTGCACAACCCAAAGAGTCCCAATGCTGCCTATCCCACTCTGCTAGCTCAAATGACTTACCCAACCTTTCCAACTCCCCTTGGAGTACTTCGGCAACTTGAGGGAAGGGAAACCTATGAAGAGTCCGTAGTCGGACAGATTGAAGCATCGCAAGCGAAAGGGGAGGGGGCTCTGCAAGAATTACTTACCGGGAAAAATTCCTGGGTCGTGGAATAGTTACTATTCCCCAATAGTTGACTGCCCAGATATTTACCTTATAAAGAAATCATGGAATTTATTGATAATCCGCAATTTGGTCATAAAAAAAATAAACTGCCTGTCTTCTTAGTACCTGTGCTTATGTTTGTGGTGGTAATAGTTGGCATTGTAGCTTCCAAGATATATGTGGATGCCGTATTGCATCCATCAGATGCTAGTGACAAGCAGGCGAGTGACTAGTACATCTTTACCAGCTTGGTGTAAAATCGAATCGTTTACCTTAGTAAACGCTTATTATGTAGTCTCACTTCACAGGTTTACCCTGCTTCCACATACCTTTAAAAGTCACCAAGCCGTTTGAAGAAAAGGATGTACCCATTCCATCTTCCAAACCATATTTGAAGTTGCCAATGTAAGATGTTCCATTTGAGTTGGTCCAATGACCATAACCATGGGGGATGTGATTGCGCATTTTTCCCCTAAAAGTGGATCCATCTTGTAGGGTAACTGTAGAGGATTTTGATACTGATTTTTTTGGATGATTATATTCAAAAGTTGGTATTCTTAAGATTCTTTTTTTTAATTCATTCATTGTGTCAGGAATGTTTTGTGCCACTACTTGCGGTATCATCCTTTTGAGTCGTTCAAAGCTTTCTGTTGAGGCTTTATCAGGGCCTCTATCTGAAGATAATTTGTAGGCAGCTAAAGCTAGTAATATTTTACCGTCTTGTTCGTAGACTCGACCTAAATTAAGCAAGATTTGGTCACCCCCATAAGCTATGGCTTTAATATACCATTCTTCAGCTTTGGTTAAGTTGATAGATGTTCCAATTCCATTTTTGTATACATTACCAAGGTATTGACAAGCTGTGATATTACCTTGATTACCTGCTTTCTTCATCCAGTACAAGGCATCTTGTCGTTTGTTGGGAGAGACAACAGATAAGGAAAATCCAACAGACAATTGGGCATCAATGTCGCCCTGCCTTGCAAGTTCAATTTTCTCACTGTTTCCGTAAAGGGTGGCAACCAAAAGTTGCAATCCCCAAAGTAAACTTGATTTAGTCAGAGCTAAAGATACGACCGAAAATTCCTTTTTTATTGGTAACAGGTTTACCATTACTTTTCTTGGCTGAGCCAAATCTCCACAGTTCCAAGTTTTCATTTGTTGTGGCATCTCCAATCAGGGCATCATACTTACCTTTCAATTTCAATTCTTGTATGTAAATAGCTAACCCCATCTTTTTAAAAGTAGGTAAAGATGTTGGGTAAGAATTAACAAGCCGGCTCGATTTCAAAAGTAACATAATATCAATATCGTAAGCATCACCAAAGTAAGTTGGTTTTCCAAGAACGAGCACCATGCGGCCTCCAATAATTTCTTTAGTACCACCTTTAGCTGTAGTTATTGTACCTTTTCCTTCAAGTGGGATAAATTTGAATCCACCATTTTTTGTTGCTTCTAGGATAATGGTGCCACGACCGTTAAAAGTTGCATTGGATTCTCTTGTTGAAAATTTAATGCTTTGTGCATGTTCAGTACAAAAAAGTAAGCTTCCAGAGTGCAGCCAGAAATCTGTATTAGAACGCCATGTTCCCATGCTGTCTCGTCCAAGCCTCCAGTAATTTTTGGGCGTTATTGATTCTAGTCTTCCTTGTACACCTGTAGCAATGAGAAGATCTTTTGTTAGACTAGTATTTACATCAATAAGGTAGGGATCAAATTTGTCTTTGTCGCTTAAATTAACTGCATCTATGCGGCCATATTTATAAGTAATTTTTGGTGATGATGCTGATAAAAAAAAAGCCGCTGTTGAAACAGCGGCAATTAATGAAATTTTAATGTAGATCAATTTAGAAACTAGCTGTTAGGCTTAAGCCTGCACCCAAATCAAACTTCTTGAAATCGTACAGCGAATCGTAAGAATCTCCAGCTTCGTCATTACCATCAGAAACTCTTTTGGAATAATCAGAATTGAGAGAAAGTTCAAATGAATCACTGATAGGGTATTGGATAAGTACTCCGATATTCTGAAGAACATCGGTTCTGTCAAAATTGAAACCATTGTCATACTTTCTGTATGAAACTGAGTATGTTGGCGTGATAGTTAATGTTTCTAATGAGTAGATTATGGAATATCTAAGGGTGGCATCTATGTGATCAAGTTCGTCTTCTGTATGTGAGCTTGAGGTTGGGCCGTCTGCATCCTCAATATCGCCATAGTGAGAACCAACTGAAGCATCTAATACACCAAGCAAATTATCTGACAAAGGGTAGGCTTTTGTTACACCAACACTAGGATAAAACTCCTTGTACTCCTCTGTGTCGCTTTCAACACTACGGTCATTTGAGTACATTACTCCGGCTCGGAAGGCCCAACCACTCTCGTGTTGTAGCAGGAATAGTAAATATGCAGTTGTGGTGTTGTGATTTAGTACACTTAAGTCTGGTATTGCTTCATTAGAGTTTTTGTAGGTGTAATCTGTCATCGCCCATGCACCGCCGACAAAAGGAGTGAGTACAGATGAATCAAGATCATAAACACCAAGCTTGGCCATACCATGAAATTTATTTACCCAAACAGCATCAGCTTGTTGGTCTAAAACACCTGGGGCACCAAGCGGATTTTGTTTGTAAGCTATATTACTGTCGTAGCCGAAGGAAGCAGAAAAACCAGATTTTTTGAGCAACAATGGTCGCTGAGCTCCTGTATCGGACGATTCAACATCTGAGCTGGTTACTTTACTGCTTTTTTGAGCAGATTCAGCAACTGGAGATGGTAGAGATCTACTGGTTGAATCGACACGAGACTGGGTTTGGCCGTATGTAACGAGAGCAGATAAAAGTAAAAGAGAAATATGAGTGTTCATTACGATTGGTTTGTAATTATATTTTAAATAAATTGATTAATTATTGGCCTCTGACCTTGATGAAAGGTGTACCATTAGGCAAAGTGGCGGCAGAGTTGATGTGCCCATCTACTCCGTTAAATTGATTACGAGTCAAGACATCATTGCTTATACCGAGATGCTTAACATTGTGAAAATTAACTGCTCCACTTGTGATAGATTTACTATCTGAATTATTAATGGAAAGAGCACCATTTTGACTTCTGAGCATTATATCAGCCGTGGAAGGGAAGGAGGTATTTTTAATATGTATAGTTTTAGATTCCATGTATATATCATCGATTCTTCCAGAAAAATTCAACCGATCGATATTTATCAATTCATTTGCATAAAGGTAAACATTGTCTGGGTCAGAATTCGAACCGTTTGCAGTTCCAACGGTGAATGTCGATCCACCAGTTATGTTCATTGTACCTAAAGAGCCAACGGCAAGATTTCCACCTGTTGAAATGCTTGTGTTAACAAGGTACATGCTACCGCTGCCTGTGTCGCCAGATCCAATTCCTAGATTGGATCCTGTGTACTCAATGTTGGTGTTTTCGATGAAAACATCATCTGCCGCACCCAGGACTAAAGCGTGATCTTCAACTGTGTTGGAGTTAGTAAACTTGATGTTTCCAGCAGATTTTAAATCTTTTGCGGCCCCTATAACAAGCACTTTTCGGTCTGCAGTGGATGCAGCTTTTCCAAGTTCGTTACTCACATCAATAGTGGATTCGCTTCCTGTTTGACCAAGGGTTAGTGTAGAACCTGCCTTAAGCATAACATTCGATAAAGGAACATTGAGCACGCTTGATGGGGTGTCTTCAGTCGAGAATGATCTTGAACCCGTTAATGTTGAAAGAAATCCGAGATAGTCGCTTGTTGAATTTTGTACTAGTGATGATAGAGTAGAATCTCCTGTGTACGAGTAATTTGCCCCCAAGACATTACTGGCGAGGTTTTCTCCATTCGAACCTAACGCACCGTATGCAGAGAGTAAGCGGATGAATGCTGTATTGTAACCAGTTGCTGATAAACTAGCTACCGAAATAGTTGATGCTGGCAATGTGGTTGTAAGGACCCTGTCAGTCAGAACTGTGGATGCTAATGTGAGGGCACTAGTAAATTGAGAGTCTTTAGAATAAGTAGATGCGTATCTTGACAGGGCAAGCAACTCAGCGTCATTAATTAGCAGCGATGGGTCTGCAACTTGGTCAGCGTACTGTGCTTTGGCGGCGGCTAAGGTATCTTCCAGTGATTTTCCCTCGTGTTCCGGATCTCTGAGGAAATCAGCATAGAGTTCTGCATCGTCAAGAGAGTGGCCCTTCCTGAGTAAATCACCGTACTCTTTGGCATCATGAATGCCAATCCCGGTAACTAATAAATCGTGGTGCATTTTGAAATCTTTAATACTTCCACCGCTTTTAAGGGATTCGGTGTATTTATCTTTCAATGTATCAAGACCGCCATCCAAGGCTTTTAGTGATTCATGGGTGTACCCGAGCTTGTGAATTGCGATGTGTAATACTCGAAGCTTGTGATTAGCTTGTGCAGACTTTGGGGCTCCTTTGCTCGGTGCTGAAACAGAACCTGTTGAGGATGCAGCAGCTGCATCATCGCCCTCTTGACCGAATATGAGAGTGCTGGAGAGAACCAAAGATAGAGAAGTAAGTAGGTATTTGGAGAGTTTCATGGTAGGATTGTTTCTAAAGTATTTTCTCAATCTATGAAAAATTTTAATTCCAACAAGCTTTTTCTGTTAGAATTCAAAAAATACAAGTAGAATAGTGTATGATGTTTTTAAAATATTCGTGGTGCCGAGGGCGAGATTTGAACTCGCACATCTTTGCAGATACTAGATTCTGAGTCTAGCGCGTCTACCAATTCCGCCACCCCGGCAATCCCAAGAAGTTAAATGTACAATACAAATAGTGCGAGTAAAAATCAGTTGATTAATTTACCAATTGTGTTTTTCCGGCTACCATTTGCTAGTTTCCTCAAAAAAACATCTTGGTCTGGTGTATCTTCCTCGTCTAACAAGTCAACCGGATCAAATACATGTGTTACCCTTCTTGGCGAGTGAGAAAATATTTGATTAATCGGAGGCTCCTTTTTTGCACTCAAAATATAGGTTTCCATTGGATAGCGCTTTGTTTTGTACTTTTCAATAAGCTGTGAAACTAGTGAGCCATTTGTATTGGTTCGATTGGAAAAACAGATGGCATCAGAAAAATGGGCTACCCCATCGAACCAGGCATTGAAATTATTCGATCCAATGAGATGAGAGTCAATAAGGGATATTACCCTGCAGAGCTTGAGTTGTGGGTTTTCATTCAACAATGCAATGCTGGCTTCGATTTGGTCAGCAAGATCAAATTCATTGCAAAGAAAGAGAAACCATTCATTTGCTGCTAATTGGCTGGGGTTTTCAATTTGAATTTCATCATCTTGCATGAACCAAGTGAGAAAAGGAAGTTTGGATGTCGGGGTACTCTCGGGAAACAGGCAAAGTGAGCTTTGTTTTCCCTGATCTTTGTTGAGAATCAAGGAAAGTACCTTCTCGTCACCAGAGTTTGGAGTTCTGATAATTAAATATAAATCGCCTTCCATGTTGATGGTTACAAATCGTTAAAGGATTCGCACTGAGCTACATGCCGCATTTTGTGGTCGATCAGAACAAGGGCAGTCATTGCCTCAACGATGGGCACGGCTCGTGGTAATACGCAGGGGTCATGCCTGCCTCGGCCCATTAGTTCGGTTTCATTTCCTTGGTTATCCACTGTTTTTTGAATCTGCAGTACAGTGGCAGTTGGTTTAAATGCCACCCTAAAGAAAAGTTCCTCGCCATTGGTTATCCCTCCCTGAACCCCTCCGGAGTTATTAGTTTTCGTGGAAACTTGACCATCTCGACTTTCAAATAAGTCGTTGTGCTCGGAGCCTTTGAGCAGAGTTCCTTCAAACCCGCTGCCTATTTCAAAGGCTTTGGTGGCGGGCAGAGACAGCATTGCTTTGGCTAAATCTGCTTCGATCCGGTCAAAAACAGGTGCACCTAAGCCAACGGGCAAACCATTTACTCTGCACGAGATTGAACCGCCGACTGAATCCCCTGCTTTTTTTACTTCCAATATACGGTCTTCCATTAACTTGGCAGTTTGAGGGTGAGGGCATCGGGTAGGGGAAGCTTCTACCTCATCAAGAGTGGGTGGATTCTCAGTATTTGGGCATTGAATATCATGAATTCTTTCCACATAGGTGGATATGGAAACATTCATGGTTGTTAGAAGTTTTTGAGCAATGGCTCCTGCGGCAACCCTGGCTATCGTTTCTCTGGCAGATGAACGGCCTCCTCCTTCGTGATTGCGGATCCCAAATTTGGATTGATAAGTGAAATCGGCATGGGAGGGGCGAAATTTTTCTTTCATTTCGTCATAAGCTTGAGGGCGGGCATCTTTGTTCCTGACAAGCATGGCGATAGGAGTGCCTAAGGTTTTTCCTTCAAAGACTCCCGATAAAATTTCAACTTGATCAGCTTCGTCTCGTGGAGTTGTAAGTTTGCTTTGCCCAGGTCTACGACGTTCCAGGAATGGTTGGATATCTGACTCGGAAAGGGGGAGACGCGGAGGGCAGCCATCGACTACGACTCCGATACCGCCACCATGGCTTTCTCCCCAGGAAGATATTTTAAACAAATTTCCAAACAAATTTCCCATACACTCCATATTTTAAATTCTACCCAATAAGGCAAAACAATTTCCTTTAGAATGCATGCCTTATTTCTGATTTTATCTCCTGTGCTTTCAATGGGGTGGAATATATTTGCAAGAGATAAAAAGTTTTCTAACATATGTAGTCTAAGGTCGGGTCCCATGCGACACGTCTCGAACGAACCCCGTCAGGTCCGGAAGGAAGCAGCGGTAGTTATGAGAAGTGTGTGCTGTGGGGTGCCTGGCCTTTTTTTTGGTTTGCTTACAAAAAAGTATAATTTTACTTCTTTGGCTTGCCTGAATATCTGTTAGTAAACATTGATGTTAGCTGTGACCAAATCATCTTACCAAGTAATCGCAAGGCGTTGGAGACCTAAACAATTTTCTGAATTGGTTGGGCAAGACCATGTGGTGCGCACACTTGGTAATGCCATCGAGATGGAGCGTATCGCTCATGCCTACCTTTTTGTCGGACCCAGGGGAACAGGGAAAACTACTTCAGCACGACTTTTTGCAAAGTCCCTAAATTGGGAAGATGGTCCCTCTTTGGATGTGCCATCTGATTCTGAAATTGGTCAGTCCATCATGGAGGGAAGATGTTTAGATGTTATCGAGATTGATGGTGCTTCCAATAACTCTGTGGACCAGGTCCGTGATTTGCGGGATGAGTGTCAGTATGCGCCCGCTCAATGCCGGTTTAAGATATATGTTATTGATGAAGTGCATATGTTGAGCCAAGCCGCTTTTAACGCCTTACTCAAGACTTTGGAAGAACCCCCTTCTCATGTGAAATTTGTTTTTGCAACGACGGAAGCTAACAAAGTCCTTCCGACAATTGTTTCGAGGTGCCAGCGCTTTGAGTTCCGTTCCATACCCGTAGAATTAATTGTTAGAAAGCTCCAAGAGATTTGTGATAAAGAGGAAATCATGGTTGAGCCAGAAGCTTTGCAGGCTATTGCCAGAATGGCCCAGGGAGGAATGCGAGATGCACAAAGTATTTTGGATCAGTTGATTTCCTTTTGTGGCACCAAAATTTCGCAATCAAATGTGTTAGATGTGTATGGCCTTGTGTCTCGCTCCCGTATTGAAAGACTGGGTGATCACATTCTTCAGGGTAAATATGATCTAATTTTAGAAGAAGCCGATGCTTTTGCCAATGAAGGCGTTGATTTTTACAGAGCATTGCTGGACTTAGCTGATTACATCAGAGAATTTCTGGTCGAAAGCATGAAAACGGATAAAGGTTCATATCCTGAGCAAGCAGTCCGCGTTCTGGATGCTTTGAAGGCAGGTGAAGCCCTCGTACGATCTGGTTTATCTGAGAAAACAAATTTTGAAGTAACTTTACTTCGAGCTGTGGAAGCAGGAAAGTCCCGTTCAATTGACCGGGTTATACGGGAAATCTCGGGGCTCGTACCTGAGGGTAGTAAAAAAAAAAGTACTGAAGGCGGAGTAAAGAGTATTCAATCCCCGGATAAGCCTCCTATTAACAAGGATCAAAATACCGAGGAAAGTTTGAGCAGGTCTGTTTATGATACGCCTTCAGATCATGCAAAAGAAGAAGGATCCGTTGTCCAGGAATCTGGGAAGGGATCTAAAGAACCTGGTGCTAATTCTACTGGTGTAACCGAGCTTAAAAAGCTTGAAGCTGAGAGAAATAACCTGGTTATTGAAGCATCTAAGGACCAAGATCTTGAGTCTAAGCGGAGAGTGAAAGATCAAAAACTAATCGATGAAAGAACTGCAGCTCTACCGGATGGTGTACGAAGAGTTTTGAAAGATAAATTTCGAGCAGATTTTGTTTCAATCGAAAAAATTGATCAGAATCTTTTGATTTAAATTTTATAAAAGAAATCTCATTCACTTCGGGTAAGAAATGAGACTGCATCAGATTTTACCCAACCCTTTTTACTGTTGTCTATGCTTTGAACTAAAAACCATTTCTGCCCGCTTAAACTTTTGTGTGACTGCAGTAATGAATTGCTAGACAGGTTAAGCCAAAGGCTTTCCCCAGGTTTAACATAGGTATTTGCTGAACTTCCTGAACCGGCAAACCTGCGAAGGGGAATGTTTTGCGAGGCATTACTTTCGTTTTCATTGATTTCAGTAACAATCACCTCTCTAGTGAGTAAACTTTTATTTCCTGTTGATGTGTATGCCCCCCAGAATAAAAAACAAAGAAGAAGGAACCAAATCAAGATGGGGAAAATAAACTTCTTTTGGTTCCAACCCTGAAAATATAAAAAGGCTAGGGCTAAGGCTCCCACCCAGAAAGTAGAAGTCAGTGAAATGATCCAAAAATCGATCGAACTAGAATTTAGGTAAATTGAGAGATCTGTTTTTGGAAAATTTACTCCTGCAGTTTCTAAAGCGAAGTTTAAATTTTCCTGAAAAGCCCGATTGCCTGGATCTAGTAGCAGTGCTCTTCTGTAATTAAGCACGGCTTTACCGTATTTCTCAGTTTTAAAATATAAGTTAGCGAGATTTCCGTGGAGATTGGAAGATTTACTTACTTTGGAAGCCCCTTCATATAAATCAATCGCGGTGAGTAAATCGCCAGAGGCTTCTGCGCGAACTGCATCGTAAAATAACTTGTCCTTTGAATTTGCAATTAAACTTTGGGAACCAATGAAGCAAAGAACTACTAAGGTTGAAATAAATCGTGTCATTTTAACTTCTTAATGATTTTCAAAGCTTGCCGGAATTCTTCTTTGAGATTGAGAGTTTTCTGGTCGACCCCGGCAAATTCATAATCGTCAAACTTAATCAGTAAAAGCCTGACTTTTGAAATTAAATCTTTTTCTTTATTTGCTTTTTCCAGCAGTTCTATCAGCTCGTCACTCGATAGTGCATATGGATTCGGATGAGATTGGAGCAGTCCCACCTTGAATTGAATGATAGAACGATAACAGCGAAAGAATTTTTTGGAGTCGTTATATGACAAATATTTTTTCAAATCCTTGAGAAATGTAATCTCCTGCTGTTTATGGCTTTGGACACCCCTGTACCTTTTTTTTAACCCAATAAATAAGAGTAAGCAGAATGCAGCAAGAGGAATGATTTGGGTTATCCAAAAGGCAATGGATTGTAATAAACTGCTGGAAATAAAAGTGTTTTGCCAAACTCCTGGTTCACTCTCTGTCTGAAAAAGGTCTTGGGTGGTAAATCTTTTGGAAGAAGGCACAGCTTCACCTACAGATCTCGTATTCCCTTGATCAACCCATTTTTCTCCTGGGTCAACTCGTAAGGGGTGCTCGACCGAGCTTATGGATTGGTATTTCTCGAGATCAGGGTCAAAGTATGAGAAGTAAAGTGTAGGGACTTTTAAGAGGCCTGGTGTGAGAGGCGTGATAACATATTCAAAATTTTGTGTACCCTCAAATTTGGTTTGCATGTCTCCTTGAAATGAAAAGGCAGGTGGTCCAATTTTAAAATCCTTATTTTTTTCAAAAGAGGGAGCCGGCATAGATGTAAAATTTCCTTTACCCGAAATTGAAAATGTCAACCTAACAGGATCACCGAGTGAAACATGATCACGATCAATTTTAGACCTTATTTTAAATGCACCAACAGCTCCGTTAAATTGTGATGGTCTACCAGATTTAGGCAGGGGGCGAACTTCAATCAATTTATTTTCTGAAGAGACTTTGATCGACTCTTCTCTTCCAAAACCAAAAAAAGGATCGTTAAAAAATGGGCTATTAAATGGAGTGCTTCTCTTGTTGTTGGTTCTTACACGAACACTGGAATGGTAGGATAGGGAATGGTTTCCTGAAGTTGTTGAAGTGAGCCCAATTTTCCAAGAGTAGGATGTATAATTCTTGTTATATTTTATAACATTTCTTTTTTCTGCAGGTTGGCCAAATTCAGTGGCTGAAAAAGCTTCGCTTTGTTTGACGGGAGCGTTTTCGATTCTAGTGAAAGGCATCCGGTCCCAAAGAAACAAGCCAACATTAGAAACAATTGTTTCACCCTCATAAACATACTCTCGAGGCATAGAGAATTCAATGAATGCCGCCTGTTTGAGGTCTTGTTGTTGCTGGTTTTGTTTTTGTTGATTTTCGATATCTAGCTGCGTTGGTGCAAGAACTCTAAGTGTCGCTGCTGGCACAGTTTGAGGTTGGCCATCAATCATAATTGGCCATGCAGGAATAGTAAATATACCCTTCTGGGTAGGGCGTGTGGAAAAACTCAATTCAAGTTTTATTGAAGTGACCCCATTGATAAGGCTGACCTTGCGAAAAGTTTTTGGATTATTTGAAATTTCTAGGCCGGGAACATTAGGAATAGAACCTTTTGGCGAGTTTTGAGAACCTTGAATAATAATTTTGTAGGCACTACTATTACTCAAAGTCACGGCTGAAGGTTCAAAGTATGCTTCGATTTGCACTTGTGGTTGCTGCCCAGAGGATGCAGTAAGCATACTTAAAGCAAAGATATAGTATGTGAGCGTCTTAAAGCAGAAATATCGGTGGAGTAGATTCATTTAGTAGTCTCTCCCATTTTTCAAAATTCCAGCTGGACGCAAGGCTTGCTCAAGAGGCTCACTTTTTGATTCCGTTTCTTGAAGAAGCCTTTCATACAAGGCATTGATTTCTTGTGGCACTTGGTCCGCTTGTGACTCACTTTCTTGATTTTCAGAGTTTTCTTCTTCCTCTTCCCCCTGATTTTCAGGTTTGGCTTGTTCCTGCGGGGAAGATTGCGGTTCACCTTGTTGGTTTGATTTATCGTGAACTCCAAAATTGAGATTATCTGACTGAGACCCAAAATCAACCCAGGTCAGGTAGGCTTTTCTTTCTTCGATCGGGTAAGTTATATTGGCATCAGAGTTTTCCAAAGCAATGTGCACTGAATGTTGACCTGGTGGGACAGGAAAATGAAATCTCCCATCCTGTGACGGTTTGATTGAAGTCTCATTTTCATCCAGCTGAAAGTTTCCGTTGGTATCGAGAAAAACTGAAGCAGCAGAGTAGCCAGTTTCATTTGTATCTCTGTGGCCATTAGCATTCTTGTCCGCCCAAATTTCACCCTTTATAGTCGGAGCAGTTCGATAGGGAATCAGTAAGGAGTAGGATCCGGCTTTTCTGAAATCTAATAAATGATTTCTTACAGTAGATGAGTTGAGCGGGGGAGGAGGGGGGGGGAAGAGAGGAACCAAATAACTATTTTGAGTGAGATTCTGATCAGCGAGTTTTGACGCAATCGTGATATTTGTGGGATAAGTCCCAGAAATCCATTCAAATATAAAGTTTCCTTCTTGGTTCGTCGGTATTTGGGGTTCTGTGGTTGCATTTAGGTCACCATTATTATCTTTATCCCAAAAAATTATTCCTTTCAGCCCGGGTTCATTTTTTTGGAGTAGACCATCCCCATTCCTATCTTTCCATATTTTCCCTTTGATTAAGCAAACAAAAGACTGGATTCTTTTTTCAATTTGATCCTTGAGCGAATTAAGATTCAGGGAAGCTTTTTCATTCCCATCCAATTCATAAGCAGACTCGTAAAAGCCCAAGGCTTTTTCCCAAGTTTTTCTAGCTTCTGTGACATTTTGTTGATCTAAATGAAAATTGGTTTTTTCGTAATAAATATTTCCAAGCCCGTTAAGAGCGATTGACTGAAGACTTGGGTCATCTACGGACGAGTCTACGGAACTCTCGAGAAATTTTTCTGCTTCCTGTAAATATTCGGCTTCGAGGTGGGCAAGTCCTGTGTTTAATAAAAGCTTGGAGTCAACTTCTTTACCCGAGCTTCTAGAGGCATTAATTTCAAGCTCATAAAATTGAGCCGCCTTGTCAGCATTCCCTCGATCTAGTTCCTCCTCCGCTCTTTCTATGTTATCTCTCTTGAAACAACCGAGGAAAAGAAAAAAAGGCAGAGTTTTTAAAGCCAAGTTTTTCCCATATTTTTTGGCATTAGGCACAAGGGTGTCCAAAAAAAGCAAAAGTAGTGCCAGCAGTACAAAAGGTTGAAACCTTTCAATTGGTAAGCTTGTCGATAATTGTTCTTTTTTTCGCTTTTGACCAATGCTTTGTAGAATCTCAAAAGCTTTGGCTAGTCCTTCTCCCGTTGGTCCAAGATTGAAATATCTCCCCTTGGTCGCCTTGGCTATTTTTTGAAGGGATCCAGGATCCATCTTCGTAACAATTATTTCCCCATTTCTATCTTTAAGGAAATTTTTGGCAGGCATATGAAACGGGTCGGTTGGGATAAAAGAACCTTCTGGAGAACCCACTCCAATCGTGTAAATTTTAATTCCTTCTGCTTGGGCTTTCTTGGCCCTTTTTAAGCCTTCACCTTCTAAGTCTTCTCCATCTGAAAGAAGAATTAAGAATCGATCATTGTCGTCTTTGGCAAATGATCTGGAAGCTTCATCAATAGGTAACGCTAAATTGGTACCAGGTGTTTTAATAATACCGGCGTCTAGGTCCTCTAAAGTTTTTAGAAAAGCCTGGTGATCTAAAGTCAGAGGACATTGTAGGAAAGAGGATCCTGAAAAGGCAATAAGTCCGAGCCGGTCACTTTTTACTTTTTCCAACAAGTTCCGGATGCCAAGTTTAACCCGTTCGAGCCTGTTCGGGTTAACATCTCGTGAAAGCATGCTTTTAGATACATCCACAGCAATTAAAATGTCTATTCCGCGGGGTGTGGCTAATCTCTGCTTTGTACCCCACTGAGGTCTTGCCAATGCAATGAATGACAATATGAGGGCAAGGGCAATTAACAACAGCTTTAGGTTGCGTTGTGTGAGGGAGGACTTGGGGACTAGTTTTTTTAAATGTTTTTGAGCAATAAGAGTTCGAAGTCTTTTCTGCTTTGCTTTTTCGGAGAATCGAAAGAGGAGCAAAATGAACAGGAGGATAATGGCCCCTAAATAAAGAATTTCAATTTCGGCTACCATCTTTACGGAATTTTCATTAACAAAGTTCTAGCCAAAACAAATTCTAGTAAAAGGAACAGGATGGCAAGTATGAGAGTCCACTGAAAAAGGTCATCAAAAAGTGCGTTCACATGAATTTTAACTTCGGTTTTTTCAAGCCTATCAATTTCTTCATAAATCGAACGAAGTGATTCCCTATTTTTAGCTTCGTAAAAGCGGGCATCAGTCTTGGAGGAAATCTTTTTTAATATTTCTTTATCGACGGGGTAATCAGCGACCTGAATGACAGGTCTGCCATTGGCATATCGCATTAGATCTTTTGTGGATGGGTCAAATAAGTAAGTCTTAGTCCGACTATTTGTCCCAATGGCAATGGTGTAAATCTTGATTTTGTCTTGCAAGGCACCTTCCGCAAAAACGAGAGGGCTGTGTTGTGGCGCAGGCTCGTCTTTACCATCTGTTAAAAGAATCAAGATTTTCGATTTTGATTCCAAGGGTCTTAGGCGGTTAATCCCCTCGGCGAGGGCAGAACCAATGTTAGTCCCAGTCTGATGGGTTAATCCGACCCGAAGGCGGGCAAGATTTTTTTGTAAATGTTCTTTGTCCAGGGTTAACGCACTGACCAGATAGGGATTCACGGAAAAAGCAACCACCCCAATGCGGTCATATGTTCTCTTTTTAATAAAGTCTTGAAGCACATCTTTGACTACATCTAAACGCGTGACTTCTCCGATTTCCGAATCACTCATGTCTAGTGCAAGCATGGAAGCAGAGAGGTCGACTGCTAATACAATATCAACCCCACTGGATTCGATCGTCTCTGTACTCTGATCAAGTTGAGGACGTGCAAGGGAAAGAATGAGGAAAAAAAGACAGCAGTAGCGAAAAAACATGAGGATCCACAAGTATCTTTCTCTTCCAGTATTCTTTACTTTTTCAATCTTGGAAAGACTTGAAAAACGAACAGTCAGAGAGGTCGAACCCCTCTTACTTCGAATCCAAATTAAGATTGGAATTACTAAAAGCAGGAAAAGCCAATACGGCTCGGCAAAGCGTAAATTTTGCAGCACTGTAAGGATCATTTTGTTTGAAGGTTCAGATTGCTTTGAAGATCTGATTCTTTTTGTTCTTCCTCAAGTTTTTGCTTGGTATCTTTGACGAAATTCAGGGCTACATGCACTAATTGTTTGGTTGTTTCCTCCGTAACCTGCTTCTTTGAGTATTTGATTTGGTCCCCTTGTTGAATGAAATCTTGCAGTGTTTCCTCATAGCGATTTTTGAAAAAGGAATGACTTGCAATCTCACGCATAAATTCTTCCCCCGTTAATTCCATAGCTGGTAAATTAAAAAGTCTTTCTACATAAACTCTCAGGATTTCAGATAATCTAAAAACCAAGGGCTTGGGGGCGATTGACTTCTTTCTTTGTAAATCAGAAATCGCTTGCAGCGCATCTTCGTATGGGTCCGAGGGTGCATCTTCTACCTTTACATCAACTTTTTCTTTTTTCTTTTTTAAAAAATACCATACTGCCAGCCCCATTAAAATTACAGCAAGGAGTACTAGAATAGTAATCAGATTTTCTTTTAAAATTTCGTTTAATGACTTAAAAATTGGAAGTGGTGCATCCTTTTGGACATTATCGTCTAATAGATAATCTGCAGTGGTTTGGGCAATGGAGGCAATTAACATTATCGGTTCCTCCTGCTTTTTCTCATTTGAAAGAATTCTTTAAGAATCTTTACGAAATCTGATTCAGTGGAGAACGAGAACAAATCAATTCCTCGTCTTTTGAGTCTCTGTTCAAATCGGGTACGGGTTTCGCTAGATAACTTGGCGAATTCTTGAGTGAAACCCTCCCTGCTCGTGTCCACCACAATAGTTTCTCCGGTTTCAGAATCTTCTAAATGTATGATTCCAAGCGGAGGGAATGATTTTTCGTAACGGTCAAACACATGACCGCAGATCAAATCATGCTTTCTTCGAGTAGATGCAATTTCTTTGAAAAATAGATCTTCTGCCTGTTGTCTTTCTTCTTTGTATTCTGGAATAATAAAATCTGAGAGAAGGAATACTACAGCTCGTCTGCGCAATACATGATTAATAAACCTGAGCCCACCATTGATATCGGTACCCACATTTTTATTTCGGTGAAACAGGATCTCGCGCAAGATGCGGAGTACATGCTTTTGTCCCTTGGCAGGTGGAAGGTAAATTTCCACTTCGTTGGAGAAAAGAAGAAGGCTTACCTTATCTCCGTTCCGATTTGCGGCGAATGCTAGCAATGCACCGAGCTCTGCAAGTCTCTCTCTTTTGCTTCTTTTCTTTGATCCAAAAGATCCGCTCTCACTGATATCGATAGCCAATAAAATAGTGAGCTCCCTTTCTTCCCGGAATTGTTTAACAAAGGGCACACCCATTTTGGCAGTCACATTCCAATCAATCGATCTTACCTCATCGCCCGGTTGATATTCCCGAACTTCTTCAAAATCGATCCCTTGCCCCTTAAATGCACTGTGGTAAGAGCCTGCCAAGGCTTCGGAAACAAGTCGATTCGATCGAATTTCTATTTGCCTGACTTGCTTGAGGATATTTCTGGTGAAATCTTGATCCGAATCATCCATAAGTCTTAACCTGCACTAAGGGGTAATAAAATTGCTCAGGGGACAGGAACTGTTTCAAAGATTTTCTTTATAATATCATCACTGGAAATATCTTCAGCTTCGGCCTCATAACTGACAATAATGCGGTGTCGAAGCACATCGAAACCAATGTCCTTGATGTCTTGGGGTGTTACAAAACTTCTTCCTTGCATGAAGGCATGGGCTTTGGAGGCAAGTGCGAGGCTTATTGTTGCCCGAGGGGATGCTCCAAATCTTATAAAAGCACTCAATTCAGATGCGCCAAATTGATCTGGATTCCGAGTGGATTGGACAACATCCACGAGGTAGCCCTTTAATTTATCATCTAGGTAGATTTCATCGACAAATTTACGGGATTTGAAAATTGTTTCTGCATCCACAACAGGGCTAACATCATGACGAACGGAAACATTTGCGTTCGATTCCAGAATTTTTAATTCTTCATCTCTACTCGGGTACTCTACCACTAATTTTAGCATGAAGCGATCCATCTGTGCCTCGGGAAGAGGGTAGGTTCCTTCTTGGTCAATTGGATTTTCTGTAGCAAGCACCAGGAAAGGCTTGGGTAGCATAAAAGTCTCGTCACCAATAGTTACCTGTCTTTCCTGCATACCTTCCAAGAGAGCGCTTTGTACTTTTGCAGGGGCCCGATTAATTTCATCAGCTAACAGAAGGTTGGTGAAAATAGGCCCTTTTTTCGTGGTGAACTCTCCTTGGTTAGGGCTGTAGATTAAGGTGCCCACCACATCTGCCGGTAAAAGGTCTGGAGTGAACTGTATGCGCTTAAAATCAGCCCGTATACATTGGGAGAGAGTTTTGACTGCCAAGGTTTTAGCAAGTCCGGGAACCCCTTCTAAAAGTACATGACCATTTGCGAGTAAACCAAGAATTAAACGGTCTACGAGGTATTTTTGACCGATGATGACTCGGCCAATTTCCTGCCGCAGCAGATCTACCCATGCGGCTTCGTTTCGTATTTTTTCCTGTGCTTCAGGAGCAGGAGGTATAGATTTGTTTTCTTCGCTCATAATTTTAAATTACAAGAAGTAGAGCGTAAACAATCAGAGGATTTGTCCAAGATAAATCCGAATGTATTTAATTCTGATACTTTTCTTCTTGCCGATAACGACATCCAGTGGATTGAATGTGGTATCTTTTTAATAGAACGAAATACGAAAAAGAATGAAATTTAGCAAAGAATCTAAGAATACTTTTTTATGTTTGCTCATCATCCCTTTGGTTTGGGTTGTCCTAAACCATTTTGGTTATTTGGATTTTTTGAAAACGAAGTCACTCGATTGGAGGCTTCAATTTCGGGGCGAAATTAAGCAGGAAATTGCCAGTGAAGAAGGAGGCATGGTTCAAGTGGAAGATAATAAATCTCTTCCCCGAATTCCTAAGGTGACCTATGTGAATTTTGATGCGTCTACTCTCGCAATGGATGGCGTGGGGGAAAGACCATGGGACCGGGCATTCTTTCGCGATACCGCTCTCGCTTTGATTGAGCGGGGGAATGCGCGAGTCTTGGGTTTCGACTTTGGCTTTACTCCGAAAAGTATGTCGAAAATGGTTCCCCGTGAAAATTCTTATCGTAGTGATGATGCGATTGGGGAACTTGTGAAGAAATACCCTGACCGGGTTGTACTTGGTTGTCTTTATTCAGGGGTTCCTACCCAATTTGTTAAGCCGACGGGGGTGAGTGCATTCCCGCCTTTTTTCTATGATGGATTTTCTTTAAAAGAATCCGTGAGGTCCGAAAAATACCATTACCCTGAGTCTCCAACTTATCCCTTACTGAGTTATCAAAATGGAAAATACTTGGGTAGGGTTGGTTCTTTTACCGTGCCCCCGTTCCGTGCGGTTGATGAGATCCCAAGATGGGTGCCTTTATGGTTTCCTTCCATGGGCAAAGCTCATGCGTACAACTTACTTGGAGGCAAACAAAGTAAGTTAGATTTTGAATTACCTCAAGATAACCAAGCTCGCATCAATGAGTTGGAGATTAAGCGCCAAAAGCTAATCACTGCGAAAGAGCAAAAAGTAACAGAAATTACTAAAGCTTCTGAGCAGATCGCTAAGCTTCAAGTGAATAAAGAAAAAATAGATTCTGTGATTGCTGAGTTAGAAGACCAGAAAAATACCGCTAAGGAGTTGAAGAAACAAATTATAACATTTCAAAGCACTCTTCAGGCAAACCAATCATTAGCCACAGTTATTACACCTCAAATTAATCAAAGAACGCAAAAGCTGAATGGAATCCTTGTCGTTTATCTGTCAGATTTAAACAGGAGCCTCGGGTTATCACCCAATGAAACCAGCAAAGCCGAAAGTCGTATTGACCAGTTGGATCAAGAAATTTTGAATTTCCAGTCTACTTTGTCTGCAAATCCAGCAATTGCAGCGATTATCAAGCCTCAACTTGAAAAAAGAATATCAGAAAAAGAAGCACTTGCCCAAACACTCGCAGCCTCTTCGGCTATTTCCGATATTAACTTAAATAATCAACAACAGTCCAAAGCATTGGGTAATCTGGAAACACATTTGGCTGAAAAAAATGAAGAGTCTGCATCCATATCCTCTGGCTTGGCAAAGCGAGCCGGTGCTCTAGTCGAAATCAGGACAGGAATTGATGACCTCAATCAAAAGGTATCAAGGGTACAACGTGATCTTTTAAGGCTGAAAGGGAAAGCGGATACTGAGCTTATTGAGAGCAACCAAACCTTGCGCTTAGTTTACAAGGCAAGCGATGATGAAAAAGAAGCCAAGCTTGTGGACTCTCTCCCCAATGAAGTTCCCCTGCGGAGAGACCGAAATGTGTATGCTCTCGGAGTTGAGAGCCTACTTGCTTATTACGGCCTTGATGAAAAATCGGTCACCATTGATCAAGATGGCACCTTTCAGATCCGATCACTGGCTGATGATATTCTTGTCAGTTGTAAAATGGAGGAAGGCCAGTTCTTGGAAGTGAATTGGTTTACTCAATGGACTGAAAATTTGGAAGAGAGAAAAATGATGAAAGATGCCAAGAAGGCTTACAGTGATGGTGATTTTCAAGCTTACACTCGTTTAGTGCCTTCTATTCTTGAGAAATTTTTGAACAGGGTAGATGGAGTTTCAGTTACGAATTCCACGGGAATTATCGGAGCCCTTAAAGATTTAGAGCTAGAATCAAGTCTTATTGAAATGGCCGAAAATTTATTGGGGCAAAGACCAGACAATTCAAATATCCCAGGCTTTGATGATCTTACAAAAGTGGTTGAAGCCATCGCTTATTATTTTATTCCCCCGAGTTTACAGTCGAAGACAAACCCAATGTGCGGGATGCGTGATGTTTTACAAAATGCTAAATTTCAGGATCAAGTAACCGCTAAAATTAAAGAACTTGAAAATAAAATAGATAGCCTTCAAGGGCCAAGTGTTATGGGGAAAATCCTTACTGGATTGGAGGCTGACCCAGGAAATGAATCTATACTTTTGATGAAAAAACAAGTCGATGAAGCCATTGAAATAAACACTCAAAACTGGGATGAACAAGAACAGGAACTTCAACGCATCAATTCGTTTTTCGCTTGTTTTAAAGATTCTATTGTACTCCTCGGACCTGAGGAGAAAACCTTCCAGGACCTTGCTCCCACACCTTTAGATAAAGCCTCAGTCCCCAAAGTGAGTGTTCATGGGAATTTGATTAAAACGATGACCACAGGTAAGTATATCACCCGTCCTCATAAATATGTGGATCATGTAGCCACAGTCCTGGTTTGCCTGGTGATGGGACTTTTATCAGTGTATCAGGGAAATAGGGCGAGCTTGGTACAGGCAGCGGGAATTTTGATATTGGTGGGCTTTGTGGTATTTGGGTTATTCACTTTTTCAAATACTCATTTTCTATTACCAATCACAACGCCTGCATGTGCAGGTCTGAGTACTTCTTTCATAGGGTTAGCCGCAATGGTTGTGATTGAGCAAAAAGCAAAAGGGAAATTAAAAGGTATGTTTGGGAGTTATGTTTCTTCGGACTTAGTCGAGCAGATGGTTGATTCTGGGGAAGAACCGAGCCTTGGGGGAGAAGAGACCGCAATCACTGCTTTTTTCAGCGATGTACAGGCATTCTCAAGCTTTTCTGAGCTATTAACTCCTACGGGTCTTGTTGACTTAATGAACGAATACTTGACCGCAATGACAAATATTCTGCAGGAAGAGCGCGGGACTTTGGATAAATATATTGGGGATGCAATTGTGGCCATGTATGGAGCCCCTATTCCGATGCAAGATCATGCTTATCAATCTGTAAGAACGGCTATCTTGATGCAGCAGAAACAAATTGAATTACGTGATAAATGGAAGCTTGAAGCCGACAAATGGGGGAAATGTCATGGTTTGGTTTCTCAAATGCAAACACGGATTGGGTGTAATACTGGAACCGCGACCGTTGGAAATATGGGAGCCTTGGATCGGTTCAATTATACGATGATGGGTGATATGGTTAATTTAGCTGCCCGTTGCGAAAGTGGGGCCAAAGCATACGGGGCTTATATCATGATTACCGAGGAAACAAAATTTGCATCCGAGAGCACCAAAGATGATATTGCTTTCCGTTACTTGGACAAAATTGTTGTAAAGGGCCGTTCTCAGCCTGTTGCTATGTATGAACCAACGGGATTTATGTCTGAGTTGACTCAAGAAACTCAAGATTGCTTGGATTGCTTTCGTCAGGGAATTGATAAATACCTCCTCCAGGATTGGGATGGGGCGTTAAATTTGTTTGAGAAAGCCAAAGAAATGGAGCCAAACAAACCTGGGGTGACACCTGGAGTGAAGGACAACCCCTCTATGATTTTGATTGATCGTTGTAAGGTAATGAAAGAGAACCCACCTGAGGCGGACTGGGATGGAGTTTATGTAATGACAACCAAGTAGGTTGGCTAGGGAATCAATCTTATTTATTTCGCGAAGTATTCGGGGGCATTTCCACCTTTCCACTTGATATTGCACCCGAGGCTAGGGATTTGTTTTTGAGGTGGCGCATGACCAGCCAAAAGCAGTTCCATTGCGTTAATTAAATCTGTTCCTGTAACTGGGCTAGGTTGTCCAGGTCTCGATGCATCATATTGACCTCGGTAAAAGAGCTTTTTGTACTGGTCAAATAAAAAAAAGTCTGGTGTGCATGCGGCTTTATAGCTCTTGGCCACGGTCTGGTCATGATCAAATAGGTAAGGGAAAGAAAAACCTTTATTCACAGAAAGCTCCTTCATTTTTTTTGGGCTATCAGCCGGGTATTTGACTTCATCGTTTGACGAGATCATGAGCACCAAAATATCCTCTTTGCTCCACTGATTACATTGCTTGGTGAGGTGATCGAGCAAATGAATCACATACGGGCAATGATTGCAGATAAAGCAAACTAAGTAAGCCTTCGAAGATTGATTTATTGAAAAATCAAAGAAATTATCAGATCGAGAATCCCGTAAGGAAAAATCGGGTGCATTTGACCCTACAGGAATCATGGTGGAAGAAGTGGCAACCATAGTAATTTTAATTAAGATTTAATTTTTCTGCAGAGAGGCTAGTCTTTTATTATATTTATCGAAATAAGCGGACAAAATGTCTTTGGCAACAGGTGTTGCGGTAAGGCCCCCCTGTATCTGATCTTGCGGGATAACGCCTTCCACTAGAACTGCGATTGCAACTTTGGGGTCCTCAACTGGAGCAAAGCCTATAAACCAGGCAAGATTAAGCTCCATGTTACGATTCCGCCATTGTCCTGTCCCTGTCTTCCCGGCAACAGATATACCTTTAATATTGCACCTCCTAGCCGTACCCCTTGTGGTGGCGAGTTCCATTCCCTCAACAATAGCTCGATATTTTGAGGTATTGCCATCCACTAAACGATGCTCACTTTTTTGAGTGGCTTGGTTTTTTAAAATTGTGGGTTTAAACTTGAATTTATTTTTTGCCATCTTTGCAGCAAAGCATGCCATTTGTAGCGGACTCTGTCTTAAACCGCCCTGTCCAATTGAGATATTAAAAGTATCTTCAAGAGTCCATTTAACTCCCAGGGCTTCCCTTTTCCATGTTGGATCAGGGACGATAGGAGAATCGCGAAGGGAAGGAAGTTCCAGGTTGGGATTGTCTGTAAACCCTAACATTTTCGCTTCCCGGATTAAGTTTTCATGACCAATTTTTTCTGCACACCTGAAAAAGTAAACATTACAACTTTGTGAGATCGCATCTCTTAAACTGAGATCTCCATGTTTTCCCGGAAATACATGGCATTCCATTCCCCGATAAATACCCTCGCACAATAACTTCTCATCTGGGTCTAATCCAGTGTATCGAATTCCTGCCAAGGCTGTAACTAATTTAAAAGGCGATGCTGGTGCATATCCAGGGTGATAAGCACGGGGAAGCCAAGCTTCCCGTCTTTGAATTTCGTCGTATGAGTTTTGCGAAATGTAAGGCGTTAAATGCTCTAGATTGTAGTTGGGCTTACTTGCGAGAGCTAATATTTCTTCACTTTCTAAATCCAACAAAACAGCAGCTGCAGGTGGAAGCATTGGTGGGGCCAATACATATTCATCTTTAGACATGTCAGGCTTGGCTAATACTCCTTGGGCATAAAGTCTTCGAAGCAGTCGGTCCGCATCTTCCCGGGTTCCTTTAAATCCTGCAACGGTTGACGCCTGTACACCACTAAGAGGGAAGGGGGCATCAACAAAGGCGGAAATTAATAATTCTGCACGAACCTCAGTTTCTTGAGAGCCTTGAAGGGCTTTGCGGGTTCTTCTTTCGATCGTCTTTCGCCAGTCCTTGTCCGGAAGAATCCGATTGCGTGCAACTTTCTGAACCATTTTTTGGAGTGAGTTTTCTGCAATGGATTGAAGGTCCTTATCGATAGTTAATTGAATAGATTCTCCTTTTGTAGAAGGCTTTTTTTCAATTCTTTCAAATCGATAACCCATGGGGTTAACTCGCCAAATATCACCACCATCCTGACCTCGAAGAATAGGGTCAAATTGTTTCTCTACTCCAGCTTTACCCGTCCTGCCTTGAACCTCGAAAGTTGCCAGGTCTCCACCTGAGAGTCCAGTCGGGTTAGCTTCATAACCACTGCCTACATACCCAAGGATATGAGATGCAAGAGATTTTTGAGGGTAGTGGCGAACCGATTGTGCTTGTACCTTAATTGGCGATTGAGTCGGGAGTTTTTCAACCAATGCAGCGTACTCTGCTGGAAGTAAATCCGTAGATATTTCTAAAGGCATGACCAATCTTTGGTTCCAATGCTTCTTTATATCTTTCATGGTCAAAACTTTATTTCTTCCAGTCATCTCATTCGCAATCCGTAAATATTTTTCTACAATCGAGAATCTTGATTCCCAATCTAGGTCAAAGCCACTTGTGCTAAATTCAAAAAAATAGGAACTTTCATTTTTACTTGGTAAGAGAGAATCCAGAAAGCCTTTATGTTCGAGAGAGATTTTAGTAATGCCAATCGGTTTGCCCTGCGGATCTAAGTTGAAGGTAATTTTAAAAAGCCCAGCTGCATTGACCCGAACCGTCTTTCCTGCATTTAAAAAAAACAGGTTTGTAATAGGATTTTCTTTGTTCCAGATGGTACAACTCCAACCTTTCTTCAAATCTTGCTCAACATGTAGCCGGCTTCCGTTGCTGAAGATTTTAGTTCCTGAAGTTCTATCCCTTGCATCAGGAAGTTTTCCAGTGAGAAATATCCCTCTTTTTTGTATATGATCGATGTCTAAACATCTTTGAATAAAGGATTCTAGTTTTAGAACAGACTTTTGGTTAAATTCATCTCTTGCTGAATAAGCCAAATTGCGTAGCTCCAATTTCTTTTCCCAAATTTCACTTTTGAGTTGTTCCATGTGTAAAATAGCTGAAAAATTTGCCCGGTTGCCAATCAGCAATTCACCGTTTCTATCAAGTACATCTCCGCGCGCACCGGGTCTAATGATTCTTCGTTGGCCTTGTTGTCTTTCTTTTGTTTCATATTCGTCGGCTTCAAAAAGTTGCCTGTAGCTAAGGACAGAGCAGAGAACCGTAAGCATGAAGGCATAAATAATTCGAAAGAGAATAAGTCTCCTGGCTTCAGGGTGGTATTTTTCAAGTACCTTCAAGCTTCAACCCCATTTATTTTTTCAGAAGAATAAGTTACCTTTAGACATTCTCTACATAATCCAGAGAACCAGGGAGCTATTACAGCAAAAAGGAGAGTTGATACGAAAACATCGACCACAATATTGGGTATCATCCAAGTACCTATTAATCCATGCTGAAATTGTAAGACCAGGAATAGGCTTATGGAGATAAGTAAATTTGCAATTACCTGCAAGAAATATGGTCGCAATAGCTCACCATTTTCGCCGCTGTGTAACCAATCCTTGGCAATAAGGTAGCAGGTTATGAGTGCGAATGTATGAAACCCGCTCGGTGTATTGTAAATACTATCAAGCGACAATCCTGTAAGGGATAGCACAAAAATCACTCTCATCCGGTCTAATAGAACGGTAGCAGAAAAAAAGAAAAGTGCTGGAAGATAGAGTAAGCATCCCCAGTTTCCCAGTGTGGAATTAATTACCCCAATAAGCTGGATGGTACCGATATTTACAAGAAGAAGAATAAAGGCTGCAAGGTTTGGTCTATACATCTTATTCTATGGGTAAAAGAAGTGTGACTTCTTGAAGTTGGCAAAGATCATTGCTGAGGATGACTTGGCCTGTTTTGAACAGTCCGTTTTCTCCTCCTTCTAGCTCTCGGACTTCACCAATAATTAATCCCCTAGGGAAGGTCTCGCCAAGAGATGAAGTCGTTAAGGTTAGTGGTTCTTCCGGGGATGCAGTAAAATCTTGAGGGACATCGAACACAATGCCTGTGGGTGTTCCACCTGGAAGAATTCCATTTCCCTGAAAGGTTACGGGCCGATTATCACCAGCAAAGTGGGCCACCACCCTAAAACTTGTATTAGTGATTAATTCTACCTCACTCATTCTGGATCCAACCGAAGTAACTCGACCCACAACCCCATTGTGAGAGATTACCCCTAACCCTTCAGAGAGTAAGGCATCTTTACCTTTTCTTAAACCGATGCTTTGCCACCAACTTGAAAAAGTCCTGCGTGAGATTCTGGCTACAAGAGAAGAGTAAGAAGCTTTTGCATCAAGGTTCAGAGTGTTTTGGAGGTGTTGAATATTGTTTTGCAAGCGATGCAGTCGCTCTTCTTCCCCTTGGAGTATTCCTAAGCTTTGAATTTGCAGGTTATGATTTCGGCCTATTCGTTGCAGTTTTTTTCCCTTTTCAATTAAAGTTTTTTTGGAGTCGGTCATGTGTCCCCAATAGTTGGTGAGATCTTTCACCCGGGTGGATAGATCCCATAACGGAGCATGAAACTCATCAAAGCTCGAGCTGATTACAACCTTAAAAGCAGCAGGTAATCCCCACCATAATAGGAAGAAAAAACCGAGATACAAAAAAGGCTTGTTCTTGGATTTTTCGCTCAGTTTGCCCAATGTCGAAATTTACTGGGTGACCAATCGATCCACTTGCTCACGGCTAAGAGTGCCAAGTAGATCGAGAAATTTCCCTGTACCATTCGCGACGCAACAAAGAGGGTCATCAGCCTGGATGACAGTTAGTCCTGTGGCATCGCTAATCACTTGGTCGAGCCCCCTGATAAGAGCACCACCTCCTGCTAAGACAATGCCTCGATCAATGAGGTCAGCAGAATGTTCAGGTTGACACCTATCTAAGGCATTTTTAACTAATTCAACAATTTGTGTTACGACTTCCTTGAGGGCTTCTTCTCGGATTTCTTGGGAGGTAATATGGATAGTTTTTGGCAGTCCTGCAGTTGCATCTCTTCCTCTTACATCCATGGTCATTTCTCCGGTGTCCAAGGGGGCCGCTGAACCAACCGTAAACTTGATTTCCTCAGCTGTTCGTTCTCCGATTAATAAACCGTAAGCTCTTTTCATGTAGGCAACGATAGACTCGTCAAGTTCATCTCCTCCCACCCGAATACTTCTTTGGTATGAAACTCCTGAAATAGATATAATTGCGACTTCAGTGGTGCCGCCACCAATATCCACAATCATATTGGCATATTCTTCGTCAATAGGAAGCCCGGCACCGATGGATGCCGCCATTGGTTCGCCGAGAAGAAGAACTTCCCTTGCTCCCGCTCGAATCGCAGAATCCTTGACTGCCCGTTTTTCAACAGCTGTAATTCCTGAAGGAACTGCAATAACAACACGGGGCGGAACCAATTTTCTTTTGTCTACTTTTTCAATGAAGTACCTGAGCATAGCTTCTGAAATTTCAAAGTCTGCGATAACGCCATCTTTCATAGGGCGAAGTGCTTCAATAGTACCAGGCGTTCTCCCAAGCATTCTTTTAGCATCTGCACCCACAGCACAAACTTTTTTGCTCGTTTTGTAACGAGCCACCACACTGGGTTCACGAAGTACGATGCCTCGGTCCCGAACAAACACCAAAGTGTTGGCAGTACCAAGGTCAATTCCAATGTCATTGGAAAGAAATCCGAAAAAATTACCTATCATTGAAAATATTAGCTTTAATGATTTCTCTCTCTTTTCGCACTTAAGTCAAAGCCAAATAACTAACATTGTAGCAATTTTATAAGATTTAATGGGAATATTTCACCGATTTGATGATTTTATCGATCTAGACGAGTATCTTTTGCTTAGAAAAATTAGTAGGATGCCCCCGAGACATAGAAAAAAAGAATAAAACTGGCCCCTGCTGAATCCTAAGATTAAAGAAGCATCAGGTTGCCTGAAGTTTTCTCCAAATATTCTTGCACAAGCGTAGAGAATTAGAAATTCCCCAGAGAGCCTGCCCGGGCACCTAGTGGCAATATCTGTTTTCCAAAATCGATACTGAATAAGTAAAAAGGGGAGGAACCCTTCTAACAGTGCAGCATATATTTGGGATGGATGTCTTGATATGCCCATCATGAAGTCAGGAGCTTTTGGAAATAGAACCCCCCAGCTAACATTCGTTGTTTTACCCCATAGTTCCCCGTTGATAAAATTTGCAATTCTCCCAAAAAAAAGACCCGGAGGAACCACGCTTACCAAAAGATCGGCAATGGGGAAAATAGTTTGCCTTGAATGTTTGGCATACCAAATTGTGGCAACGGCAACGCCGATAAACCCTCCATGACTGGCCATGCCACCTTCCCACACTCGTAGGATCATAAAAGGGTCAGCAACCAAGCTCTCCCACTGATAAAGAAGAATGTATCCGATACGCCCTCCAATAAGAACCCCGAGAACTTGGAAGGTCATAAGGTTCATTATTTGTTCGGAGTCGTAAGGACTCTTGTTTTTTTTGAAATATAAAAGCAGTAGGAAGTAAGCTGAGATAAAGCCCAAAAGGTAAGAAATTCCATACCATCTGATGCCACCAGGTCCCCAATTTCCCCATGAATCTGGGAATTTCCAAAGAAACGGACTTAGGTTATGGGTCCAATGAGAAATCTGATAAGCGAGAAACATTACATTCTGTTTTATTTGTTTTTCTTGGGGGAGCTTAATCGTTCCATGTGTTTTCTCTTAGCAAGCTCTCTCATATCCACGGCGATGTCATCATGTTCAAATATTTCCTGCCCTAAAATACTTTCAATAATATCTTCCATGGCAAGCACTCCAACAACCGAACCAAATTCATCAACCACTACACATAGTTGAACATGTTCGTTGAGTAATAAGCGAAGGGCTTTGTCAGCAGACACATTTTCTGGGATGAAGATAGTTTCTAGAGAAATTTCTTTTAAACTTAAGTTTGATTTTTCTTCTACTATTGAATTGTGGAGGTCTCTTCTCCTCACAATTCCAGTAATGTGATCAATTGATTCTTTAAACACAGGAATTCTTGCGAATGGAATATTCGGGTGACTCGTGAATGTTTCATTTACCGTTAAGTTTTCATCCAAGCTAAACATCACGGTTCTAGGTGTCATAATCTCGTGTACAGGCACATTATCAAGTTTCAGTGCATTGGTGATCCAATCCTTCTCCTGACTGGTCAATGTGCCTTCCTTCGCCCCTTTCCGTGCGAGCAGAATGATTTCCTGCTCATCACTTTCCTCATCCTTCTCTTTAGCTGGAACGACAGCTTGCACCGTTGCTTTGCAAACTTTGGAGAATGGAGTCATGATAATTCTTACAAACCAAAGAGGGTAAACCAGATTACCAATCATTTCTGAGCGATAAGAGACGGTGAGGTTTTTGGGAAGAATCTCAGCGAAAAAAAGGATTCCAAGAGTCATGCCGATCGCGAAAATAAACAAATTATTTCCATCACCACCGAGGGATTTCTCTGCAATCCCTCCAACCAAGGTAGCACCAAGGGTATTGGCAATTGTGTTTAAACTTAAGATAGCTGAGCTTGTTTCTTCTAATTCATTTCTGAATTTTGCCAACAAGTTTCCTTTTCGGGGAGAAGCAATTTTTAGATTTTCAAGTTCAGCGGAGGTTATACTTAAAATCATCGCTTCTAGCGTTGAGCATAGAGCAGAAATCCCAATTGTTAGGGACACTGCAATGACTAATTCCAAAGACATTGCATATTTCTTAGTTGGTCTTTACAAAACCTAAATACATTTAGATCCATAAAATATTGCTGCAAAAATAAAGCAAGCAAGTAAGAATTTAACATTATGAAAACACTTCAGTTACACTCTTTTCACCAATCCAAAGGTGCAAAGTTTGCCTCCTTTGCAGGCTGGGAGATGCCGTTATCTTACGGAAGTTCAATTGATGAGCATTTACTGACTAGGAAAAAAGCGACATACTTTGATGTGAGTCATATGGGTGAAATTGAAGTAAAAGGGAAAGAAGCAACTGAATTTCTATCATTCGTATTAACCCAAAATATTAAAAAGTTTCCTACAGGGAAAGGGATTTATTCTCCACTTTGCAACCATCAAGGTGGAACCATTGATGATCTTATTTGCTACAAGATTAACGAGGAAAACTATTTTCTTTGCGTGAATGCCTCCAATACAGAAAAAGATTTCCAACATCTTTTGGAAAATTCTAATAAGTTTGAGTGTCAGGTTGATAATGTATCAGAAAACTTTGGGCAGATTGCCGTGCAAGGACCAAGGAGTGAAGAAATACTTTGTGCTGTTTTCGGTGATAAAATCTCATCGCTCCAAAAAATGGATTTTGGCAGTTTTATTTTCAATTCCTTCGAGGTAATGGTAGCTAGGACGGGGTATACCGGAGAGGATGGTTACGAACTTTATTGCCAGCAGAATGCGATGCTTGAGGTTGCCGAGGCACTCGATAACTTATCCCTTGCCTCGGGGGCAGGTTGGGCGGGTCTTGCCGCAAGAGATAGTCTAAGGTTAGAAGCAGGGTTTCCTCTTTATGGTCATGAATTATCGGAAGAAATATCACCATTGCAGGCTGGTTTAAAGTGGAGTGTGGACATGAATAAGAAAAATTTTATCGGCAAAAAAGCATTAACCGAGCAGTTACATGACGCATCAATGCCGGTTGTGAAATATTTCTGGGTTCAAGGAAGAAGGATTCCACGGGCAGGTGCTCCAATTTCAGATAGCAACTCACAAGTTGGCAGAACTTTATCCGGTGGGTACTCACCCTGTACTGGGCAACCGATTGGCAGTGCTCTTATTAGCACAAAGATAGATACTAAGTTGGGAGATTGTTATTTCGCGGATGTACGGGGCACTATGGTCGAAATCACAACCTGTGCACCTATTCTCAGGGAATTAAAGAAAAAGTAGCAGTCTATTTTTTGGTTTGAAATCCCTTGATCAGAATATCAACGCCATCAAAGTTATCGAAGTTTAACTTTTTTATCATTACTTCCTCGAGCCTTCTCTTAAGTTCAAGTCGGGTTTCTTGCACATTGCAATCAGTTTGGATACGCAATTGTACAGCGAGGCGTATGGCATTACCTTTCTTTTTTATGGTAGTATTTGGGTTGAAGATACCTTCCATCTCTTCACATGTCTTTTTAACTAGTTCATGAAGGGCATGAGGAGTGATTTGAACAACCCCTTCATCATCTTTGAAAACAGGGAGCAAGTCTTGCTTCATTTTGCTTAGTGCCCAAAGGATTAAAACTAAAACTAGAAAAAGAAGAAGGGCGTACCAATAATACGGGCTTTGTAACGCCTCAGGGTAAGACCAATTAAAAAAATTCTTTATTTTTTCAAAACTCACAAATTAGTCATGTGGGGCTAGTCTGTTTTTTCATCCCACTGGATGTCATCTTCATCCTTGTCGGAGGAGTCCATCTTGATGTCGTCTATGACGACATCAATATTTTTAGTATGGTTGCCGGTCATGGCTAAAATCTGATCTCTTACCGCCTCCTGTATGGCCACGCCCACCTTGGCTAAATCAACCCCAAACTCAAGCACTACTCTAACTTCGATATCATAGCCACCATCTTTGGCTTCCGCCACTTTTACGCCTCTTTCTGACTCCTTTTTGGAGAAAAAGTCTGTTAAACCTTCAACCACACCACCACCACCAACATTGACTACGCCAGTAACGGATTGAGTGGCAAGGCGGACAATTCCAGCTACAACGCTATGGTTAATTCGAATACACCCAAGTTCGCTTGATTCTCCGGAAATTGTTGGAATTGAATCTTCAATGCTGTCATCCTTTTTCTTGTTACTCATTTGCTTACTCTTTCGGTTTTTTTTCAAATAATTCTTTGGGTGCACGGGCTAAAAATTCCTCAACATAGGAGGTGGTCGCTTCGCCTTGCCTAAAGGCAGGGTCAAGGATGACTGCTTTTACAAATTCAACATTGGTATCAATCCCTCTAATCAAATACTCACTTAAAGCACGGTACATCCGATCCAAAGCAATTTTCCTCGTTCGCCCGTAGGTAATCAATTTGCAGATCATGCTGTCATAATGAGGGGACACGGTGTAGCCCCCATATACATGCGAGTCAACTCGTACACCATGTCCACCAGGTGCGTAGTATAAGTCGATTGTGCCGGGGGAGGGGATAAAGCCCTTGGCAGGGTTTTCCGCACAGATTCGACATTCAATCGCATGTTTTGAGAGCGAAATGTCTTTTTGTGAATAGGATAAACGGCTTCCTGAAGCTATTTGGATTTGTTCTTTAATTAGGTCAATCCCGGTTGCCTCTTCCGTAACTCCGTGTTCAACTTGAATACGGGTATTCATTTCTATAAAGTAGAAATTACCTTTCGCATCTACAAGAAATTCAATGGTACCCGCATTCACATAATCTGCGGCTAATGCAGCCTTAATGGCCGCTTTCCCCATTCTGTTTCTCAGGCTTTTGTCAAGAAAAGGGGAGGGCGATTCTTCAATCACCTTTTGGTGCCTTCTTTGTACTGAGCAATCCCTTTCACCTAGGTGGATAGTATTACCATGTTGGTCAGCCAAGATTTGAAATTCTATATGCCTCGGGTTTTCTAAGTATTTTTCGATGTATAGTGAGCCATCTCCAAATGCTTTTTCGGCTTCTAGCCTGGCAGATTGGAATTCCTTGGCAAAGGTAGCGGCGTTGTGTGCAATTCTCATTCCGCGACCACCTCCACCAGCGACCGCCTTGATGATCACTGGGAAACCAATTTTCTGAGCTGTCTTGATTGCCACTTTTTCATCGTCAACTGGGCCATCGCTTCCTGGAATAATCGGGACGCCAGCTTTGGAGACAGTTTCTCTCGCTCTTGCTTTGTGACCCATTTGGCGGATAGTTTCCGATTTAGGGCCAATAAATGTAATATCACATGATTCACACTGCTCTGCAAATTCTGCATTTTCAGAGAGGAAACCATAACCTGGATGGATTGCATCGACATCGGCAAGTTCTGCAGCACTTAAGATACGGTCGGCTCGAAGATAACTTTCATTGCTTGGCGCTGGTCCTATGCAAATGGCCTCGTCAGCAAGTTGTACATGCAAAGATTGTTCGTCTGCTTCAGAGTAAACCGCTAATGTTCTTATTCCAAGTTCACGACATGCACGAACAATTCGTAAAGCGATTTCACCTCGGTTCGCGATGAGAATTTTGCGAATCATAAATTTAGGATAATTTATTTAATCGAAAAAAGAGGTTGGCCGTATTCCACACTGTCCCCATCTTCTGCCATAATTTCGGTAACTTCACCACTAACATCAGCTTGTATTTCGTTCATCACTTTCATCGCCTCAATGATGCATAAAATATCACCTTTATTTACTTGGTCACCAACTTGCACGAACGCAGCGTCATCTGGAGAAGGTTGGCGATAAAAGGTGCCTACCATTGGCGATTTGAAATTGTTGGAAGAGTCAGCACTGGACTGAGCCGTCGAGGGTTGCACTGGAGTTGGGGCACTTGCTTGCTGTACAATCGGAGGTGAGATTGACTGAGTAATAACGCCTCCTGCACCAGGTCTTCCTAGCCTTAGTTTAAGGTCTTGAGTTTCGATCTCTAAGTCGGTGAGATCTGATTTTTGCATTAAGGAAATAATTCCTTTAAGTTCGCTTAAGTCCAAAGTTAATTTCCTCCATTTGATTGTTGTGATAAACGGTAATGTAACCATCTATACTTGATTTAAAATTTTTAGCAAAGGATAAACTTAGGGTTGCGGATTTATTTGAACTTTCCATTCGGGGTCATTCCAGGGACCAGTAATTCTAAATTGGGCAATTTTAGATAGGGGGTCTGCTAAGTTAACAATCTGTTTGAGTCCAGGAATTGGAATGTTTCCTACTACTTTAAGTCGCGAAATAAGGTCAATATCTCCGCTATCTAAATTCACGCTGCCTTCCGAGAGGATGCTCGAAAGCGAGCCAGTAATTTCTAAAGGTGAGAATGTAATAACTTCATTTTCTAAAACAAAAGTAGTTTCTAGTTTATTAAAATTAAGAGATGCTATGGGTATGGGCGATACCTTTGACAATTTTGATGATAATCCCCCAAGAAAATTAATTTGGCTTAACCCTTTATGTTTTAATTGTAAGTTTCCAGTTCCTTCAAATTGCAGTAAATTAACTGGAGGTCCCTGCGCATTTAATAAAAGACTGAAACTGCTATCCTTTAAATCAGAATTGGAATTACTGTTAGAAGGATTGGAGTCTGTTTGTAAGGGTGAATCTGTGCTCATTAGATGAGAAACTGTTTCTAAGAAATTTGCTGTATTCACTTCATTTAAACTGAGATTGAGCATAAGATTTTCAGTTTGCTCAGTTTGATTGAGTTCAAAAATTAAATTGGAACGGCCTTGCCCTATTTTCACTTCGTTAAACTTACCGCGCAAAATATTATTCTCGTAATCTAAACTTCCTTTGAGGTCCCCCAAGGGTATCTTGTGAAATTCAAATTTCTCTGCATTTCGAATGTCTACTTTAACCACGCCTTGGCGACCCTCTGTATTTTGTCTGAAGATTTTGCCCACTGCCTTACATTCAATACTGGTAGCATTTATGTCAGAAAGTTTGGCTTTCATTTTCGGTCCAAGTACATCTCTACCCAAATTTAGTGGGTATTCTCCGTCAAAATCGAATTCTATGAAATAAGGGGAATCGGATAATTGTCTGGGGAATTTAAGATTTCCCGTAATCGATTTATCATTGTGCCGTATAGATTCTGCAATGATATCGGTAGAATTGCCGTCAACCTTCACCGAAATGGAAGAGCTTGTTAAAGGAAGATTTCTGAATTTGAAATTAGCAGCCTCAACAGAACCAAGAGTTAGAGAATTACCCGGTAAACCTCCCCAAATTCCTTCAATCACAAACTTGCCATAAGGTGTTTCGCTAGGAAATTCAAAGTCTGGCCATATGCGATCCCACCAATCTGGCATCCATGCATTTAAATCTTGCGGGAAACATATGCCCTCAATGTCGAATTTGTAAGCTAAAGGAGACCACTTTTGATAATAATTACCTGTCGCTTTACTTCTGCCAAATTCACCAAATGCGTTGAGGATGAAAATATTGAAATCTTCATCCACTATACCATCGAATTTGAAATCGCCCTCCGGTGAGTTTAGAACCGAAAATTTCTCAGCATTCACATCAAAGCAAAATGTTGTAGCATTATGACTGTTGTATGATGGCATAATACCAATATCCAATGATCTCCCTGCCAGTAATTTAGTAGCATGTGAGGAACGGTTCAGAATAAGGTTACAAAGATCAGGTTGTAATAAAATATTACCTTCAACTTGTTCTTGCGCATTTTTATTGGATAGGAAGATTTGGCCTTCGGAATAAATGGAATTGTTGAGCAGTAATGCTTCATGCATTTGAGGGGTAAGCAAAAACTGTAAGCTAAGATCAGGAAGAGTGCCTTGAAGCAAACCTTCAAGGTTTATGTTTTCTAATTCAATAGACCCTAGTGCATGGTTCCATTCACTCCGATGCAACGAAACTTCGTTCTTAAGATGAAAAGAATCAACACTGACCTTCTGCTGAGGATTCCCTGCAAGTAAGTCGTTGCCAGATACAGATGAGCGAATGGAAGCCCCATTTTTAGCAAATGAAATAACAATCTCGGCATTAAGCTTGGAAAATGGGTTCTGTTGCCCTTCCGAGATATGTATCTCTAGTTTATCGGAGAGAGAAGCAAAAACTTGTAGATTCAATGCTTCTTTAAAATCAGCAATAACCTTTAGTATTTTGTTTATTTGGACTGTTCCTTTTTGAGGAGAAGCAAAAATATTTTTTAAAAAATTTCTTTTGTTTATGACCCCGGATACAGAAACTGATTTGTTGTCAAAGTTCACATTACATCGGGTAATAATTTTCGAACTATAATTCCGAATGTAAAGGTTTCCCGCATCAAATTGTTTATGATCATGAACAATCTTTATTTCCGCACATTTTATATCTTGAACAGCTATTTCCTTGTCGTAGATGAACTTGAGGGGATTAACTTTTAAGGTAATTCTATTAAGGTCATATGTGGTGCCATCTACTGTTCTAGCAACGATGTTTCTTATCCTTATTTCATCGGGGAAGTTAAGTTTTAAATTGTGAATTTTGAGCTCAATATTTTCCTCTTTGATTAATTGAGCAAAAGCAGCACTAATTTTATCATGAACGAAAAAGTTTGTATTAAGTAAAAGTAAAACAGAAATTTGGAATAGGAGACCTAATGCAAGGGCGAAGAAAATTGATTTCCCGTCTTTTTTGATCGAAGAATATGCATCCTGTGGTCTCATGCTATAAGTGCAAAAGGATGATGGTTATTGATTCGATGGAGTAGGCAAAAACTGACTTACCCATTCGATCAATCCATTCCCCAAAGTGAAAATTGTGCTTTCGCTCTCTAACCCTCCAAACCACTGCCCATTACCTTTATCTATACTAATAAACAGCTTCTCTACTGTATGGTTGTTTTCATCTTTGAAAACAAAACTACAATCCCATGGGTTCCAGTCGCCTTGGTGCCATAAACCAAGACTGCCAAAACTGGAAGGTAAGAAGTCTTTAGCATAGAGCGATTGATTTAAAAGGCTTAAACTTGCATTATTTTCTATGCTAATGGATGAAGCATTGTGTTCAGGAAACTTTAACAAAACATTATTAAAGCTCTTAATTTTGATTAACTTATTTTTAAATGCATATTTCTTTTGGTCGAAGATACCATTGATGCCCAAATTTATCACAATGCTATGATTTGAGTCATTGATCTGGGCAACAGAGTAAGACGCTCCGGGGGTTGATTCAAGAAGGCGAACATTGGTTTTTTGCCCATCCGAGTAAATTATTGAAAAAGATGACACTGAATCCCTTTCAGAATTATCTTCATATTTTTTATCAGTAAAATCAGTAATTCTGGCAGAGTATAGCAAATCTACCAATTGATGTATTTTTTCTGTTTCTCCACGGTAGAATAACTCGTTTGTAAAGTTATGATCTTTAACTTCCCATTCATTTTCCTGCTTTTTAAGCAAAGAAAGTCTTCCGTTATTGTTGTCGATTGTAATAGTTTTGATGCTTCTCTTGGGATGTAGGAAAATTCGGTTTTCTCTATATTTTGAGTGCCAACCAGAAACTTTTTCTTTCAGATCGTCGCTTACCTTAAAGTAGGTGTTGTTTGTTTGGTTTAAGCAAAGCAATTCATTTTCTGCATCGTTTTTATAAACACTTAAAGATTCAGTGCCTCCCATTCCTTTGATTTCTATCGTAATATTTGGCTTGCCGGTAATAAACTTGGAGTTGTTTTGATCAATAACGAACCCTGCGACACGGGATGAAATTAATTCATTAATGGCTAAATTAATTGCGTTGGAATCTGCGATCCCTGCTTCAGGCTTTGTAAAATTCCATGATTGATCTTTCTTTTTTAGTTGGATGGTTTCAGGACTCGAATGGTTCAAATCTCTGATTGTGATGTCTAGCTGATCGATCCCATACATTGGGGTAGTAAAAAATGTTGATTTGCCCCAAAAAACAGGGGAAGCAGAAGCAATAGATATTAAGTCTTTAGAAGCTTTCCAAATTGCCCCTCGAAAGCTTTCATATTCTTCAATTTGAACGAACATTCCCTGAGCATCTCTCGTTTCATCTCCTAAAACTATGGTCGTCTGGCTTCCATTGCCTTTGATTTTAATTCGAGAGGAGTTAATATCTATTCCATAGTCTGAAAGCAATTCACCCCTTCTAAGCAGGTCCTCTCTAGTGATGACTAATTGAGGACTAGAGTGAGCAAGTCTAGTCTTCAGGTTTGAGATTACCAAGCTTTCAGCATTCCATTTTATGGGATGTGTTATAATCCACTCATCCTTCTTTTTATTAAGATAGATTTTTTTATCTTTACCCTCGGAAATGCTAACTTCATCCAAGCCATCAAGAATATCTAAAAGTTTTAGAGAAAAATCAGTCGGTTTATTGGTCTCTTCACTGAGATTCAAGTAAATGATGAACCCGACAATTAGGTTACAGAGCAGTAAGAGTATTTTAACTTTATTCATTATAGTTCTTTACGCAGCCAACTAACAAAAAAACCAAGTGCTACAACTAAAGCAGGAATTATAACCGAGAGGTAGGTCATATTTTTAAAGTCATCATCACTCATTGTTATGGTGTATCGGTCTAGTTTGCTAGGAGGGATATCGAGCAAGTCAACATCTTCATTTACCCATCGAATAATATTTCTACACAGAAAACTATTACCAGTATTTCTTTTCAAATTTTTGTTTGAAAGTATTGAAGAAGATCCAATGACAGCAATTTTACTTTTCTTCTTTTTGAATTTCTTTTCCGAAACTGTAATGATAGGAACCGGTCCTTCGATGTCGAGGAGCCTGTTTTTATCATATGGTTTTTTCCGCTTGGCCCACCCTGATAAAGCCCAAGAATCTCTAGAAGAATAAAGTAATTCTTTGGAAATAAAATTGGATTTCGAGGAGCTCAGGCTTTCAACCGGCCGGCAATCGCTGGAGAAGATCCTAAATTCTTTTTCCATAAGTGGTTTGATTATTTCATGCGACTTAGCAGAAGGGTAGGTTGAAAGATAATAGGCACCGCTGAAGTAGTCAAAGTTAGCCAAGTTTCCATCATGGATTAGCATGTCGTGACATCTGATGCCCCATTCGCGTAATATATTTCGCAGGCCAAATACTGGGTTATCGAGAACCGCATTTTCACTGACTGGGTCTATACACAGAATAATTGAACCGTCTTCGCGGTTTACGAAGTCTCGAATGTTGGCGATCTCTTTGTCGAGGAATATGCCCTTGGGCTCAGCAATGATAATCAGTTTTGCATTAGGCGGAATGGAATCAATAACACTAAGGTCAATAGTGGTTACATCTAGGTTTGATTCTTCAATAATTCTTCTGAATTCAGAAAATCCAGTGTCACCGTCGAAGTCAGTCGGGCTTGCTTCCCCGTGCCCTCGGGTAAAGTAAGCAACATTTTTTTCTTTTTTAGGTCCAACCAAAGCTAATATGGATTCAATGATGACTTGCTCTCCCCTAAAAACTTTAGGCTCGAGTATGCCTTGTCCCGTTTCTTTCCAGTCAGAATAGAAACCTGATTCCCAAATTAGCTGCCTCGCGTTAGCATCGCTTGATTGAAAACTTTGTGATAGGTCATATGGATTAGTAGATTCCTTACTTTGATACCTGAAAATAATTTTTTGGCCTCGATTTGGAGAGTGTAGCGAAATTAAGTTAGGTTCAGTAATATTGTATTTCTGGAGGTCATCTCCTTTGATTTTAGGAGTATCTACATTTATATGGTGAACTTGAATCACATGCTTTGTGGACTCTTGCTCAAAATTTTCAAGGAGTAGCTCTAAATCAAGAAGAAGTTTTTGGACGACTTTAGGTAGTTGATTGTCATTTTTTATAGTAATTACAATATCAACTGGTGCTTCCATTTTATTGAGCAATGCAAGGCTTTCCCTTGATAATGAGTATTTTTTTTCTGGAGTTAAGTCAATGGACGCATTGAATTTGGTGATCAAGAAATTTATGCTCAATGAGAGAGAGGTTAGAAGCACGATAATCACCCAACGGTCTAGCTTACGATTCCTTTTTGCCTGCTTGAAGTCCATTATTTTTTAACTTGGTCTATCTGAGTGCTGGCCAAAATGAGGAAGTAGAATGTTACGACAAACTGATAAAGTACAGTGGGAATGTCTATAATCCCGACAGAGAAATATTGCATTTTATTTAATCCCCCAAAAACCGCACCTAAGCATGACCAAACAACCTGAGTAGGTCCATTTGTAAACTGCGAATCAATATTCTCACCAAAATAGAACATCATAACCGAAAGGTACAGAGTGAGCAGCGTAAAAGTGAGCATTCCAGCGACCATTTGATTATTGGTAACCGAACTTGCAAAAATTCCTACTGCTGAAAAACTGGCACCGAAAATTAGTAAAAAGATTAAGGTGCCAATCCATTGTTCCACCCTGTCGAAGCCTAGGCTATGGGATTGTTCAGGGAACCACAATGAAATGATTAGAGGGAAACAAAACGATGCGATAGTTATAAAAATAAAAAAGAGATAACTTGCTGTCCACTTTCCAAGAACAATGCCTAGGTTACTGACAGGGGCAGACATAAGTGTTTCCAAAGTGCCTAATCTTCTTTCCTCTGCAAAGGATCTCATAGTTAAAAATGGAATCAGTGCAGGGGCTCCAAAAATTAGTCCGACAACTAGGGAGGCAAGTGGAGGGAGTATCCAATCAGTGAGAACAAAGCTTTCAATGAAAAAGCGAAAACCAACGCCTAGGAGAGCAAGAAAGTAGAAACTTGCAACATAAGTTGCTGGAGAAACAAACAAAGCAAACAATTCAAATCTCAAAATAACCCAATATCCTTTAATCATTGGTATCAATTTTGGGGTTTAAATATTTTATTCTTACCTCTGCCTAGAAGGTCCATCTCTTGCCAATTTTGTTTGGTCGCTTTTAAAAAAATTGTTTCTAAGTCTGGTCGACAAACCTGGAATTCTGAAATTTCGAAATTATTGCTCTCTAATAATGTACGCAAGATCAACTCAACTGTTTCTTGGCCTTTGGTACAGTTAAAAGTAAACCTTCTGCGTCCGGTTATTTCAACCGGGTCATCCTGGAGTAATTCACACTGGGGATCGATGCGGCGAACTGATCTTTGGAGTTCAATTTTTTTTGCCTTGGAAACAATTTCAAAAGCAACCGATTGAATGAATTTTTTTTGCAGTTCAAGCAGGGTACCCTCTGCAACAATTTGACCATGGCTTAGGATGATCATACGGTCGCAGCATGCCTCAACTTCTGATAAAATATGGGAAGATAAGATAAAAGATACCTCACCCCTCAGCCTTTCCATCATTTTTCGGGTGATTGCAGATTGTCTTGGATCAAGTCCGATCGTGGGTTCATCGAGGATAATTAATCTCGGTTCTGCAAGCAAAGAGTCTGCAATTCCAACTCTTTGGCGAAAACCTTTTGATAAATTACCAATTCTCTTTTCAGAAATTTGTCTTTCCAAATCACAAATCTCCAGCACAGACTTTATTCGCTCTCTTTTACGACTTCCTTTAAGTCCTTTTAAGCTGGCTCTATATTTCAAGTATTCAATAACACGAAAATCTTCAGGAAGGGGGTTGTTTTCTGCAAGGTAGCCAATATGTTCACGGACTTCTCCCTCTTCTTCAGCGAGGTCGACACCGCAAACCTTGGCTTCACCGGAATCCGCCGCTACTAATCCAGAAAGAATTCGTAAAGTTGTACTTTTACCTGCACCATTAGGTCCAAGGAATCCAACAATTTCACCTTTACCTATGGAGAAACTTATTCCCCTCAGTGCTTCAGTAGATCGATATCTTTTTCGTAAATTCAAAACTTCTACGATAGGCAAAGGTTTTCTTTCGTTACTCATTCAATCAAGTTAAGCTCATTCTGGATGAAGCGATTGCAAGCCCCTGTAAGGTTAGGAAAGGTCGAAGCTGGAAGTTGGTTGTAGTTAAAAGGTTGGATGCACCTCCAACTAGTAATATTGAAGGCGGTTGATTCTTGGCGTGGAAATTATCGGTAATTGAATTTAGGATACCGGATACCATGGCATTGTAGCCAAATTTGACCCCTAGAAACATGGCTTCACTTGTACTTTTTCCAATTACATTTTTAGTAAGCATATTTTCAGTTAATGATAACTTTGGTAGCAATGCAGTATTTTGGTTCAAAAAATCTAAATATCCTTGAGGTCCAGGTGCAATTACGCCTCCACAATAACCAAATTCATTTATTATATCAAAGGTAGTCGCTGTACCTACATCAACAACAATCGAAAAATTAGATGTAGAATTATATGCCGCTATTGAATTAGCGAGACGGTCGGCACCAATCTCTTCTGGATTAGGGTAGGAAATGGGTATGCCGCAGTTTGTGTGGTTAAGTTCTACTGGAACTTTTTTAGAAGTTAACTTATCGAGAAGTATCTTTTGGGCTTTTGGAACAACAGAACAGTATGTTACAGGAAGCATTGGAGGTATCTTTTCAAATAACCAACATTCATTGGAAAACTTAGAAGTATGTATTTTGAAAGAATCAATTAAACTAAGATCGTCAAATAAACCAATTTGTACATTGGTATTTCCTATATCTATACATACATGATTAGCCGCTTTCATCTTTTGACTGAAACTTCACCCGCATGAAAAACTTTAATTCTGCCATTCTTTAATTTAAGTTTTAGACCGCCGGAATCGTCAATTCCATAAGCCATTCCTTGAAACTCTCTTTTACCGGAAACCAGTGTAATTTGTTTTTTGTACAGAAAATCATGTCTATTCCAATCATTAATAAGCGTTGTGTCCAATTTAGTAAGAATACATTTTCGATACGTCTGAATGGTCTTTTTTATAATTCTAGCCGTAATTTCATTAAGAAGATAATTGCTATCTGATTCTTGCTTAAGTGAGCTAATTCCAAAGTTACTATCTACCAAACGGGGGCTCGTGTTCACATTCAATCCGAATCCGAAGGTTAGGGAATTAACTTTCTCACAGTCAATTGATGCTTCTGTAAGCATACCTCCTATTTTATTGCCATTTAAAAAAATATCATTTGGCCATTTAATTTTTAAATCATTTGAGTTTGTTTCCTTTTGTAATACCTTGGCAATCTCAATACCTTGAATGAGTGTAAAATATCTGAGTTTTATTAGATCTACATTAGGCTTAAACCCAATAGACATGTAAATATTTCCACCTCGAGGGCTTTTCCACTGTTTATTAAATCTTCCTTTACCATTCGTTTGTTGATTAGAGATGATCACAATCGGAGTTTTTGAAGTTCTTTCAGGTAATAACTTTTCAATTTCTGAATTTGTGCTAGTAACTTTTTCTCGTACATCAACTATGCATTGATTGCATTTAATGTATTCCAGCCATGCAATAATCAAGTTTTCTTCTATGAAATTTGGTTCTCCTGCGAACCTGTAACCAAGGTTTTGGGTTGCATCAATATTTATGCCTTTTTTACGCAGGTTATTTACCCTAGACCATACGCCAACTCTGGACATATTAAGCGATTTAGCTAGGTCACTACCGGATAAGTAATTTGGAGCTGCAGACAGTAGCATTTTTAGAAGAAAAATGCTCGGATTTCCATTTTTCTTTGGAATAGAATCTTTTTCTAAAATCTCTCTTTTCTTCCGACCCGAAAGTTTTTTATGCATGGTGTACTAATTTAACCAGTCAAGACCTATGTCTGCCCAAGTACTCATATGTGTAGGAGCTCCTGTTGATATGAAGTCAGGTCTACATGCAGCATAAGACTCTATGTTTTCAAAAGAAATACCACCACTTACCTCCGTGATGACATCATTATCTAAAGCAGTGATAACTTCAGTAACTTGGTGAGGTTTGAAATTATCCAGTAGGACTGCATCGACATCATCAGATGTTAACGATAAAGCAAATTCTACTGAATCGACTTCTACCGCAATAAATGTCGATGGATGCATTGATCGAATTGAGCGTACAAAATTTATAAATTTGGCTGCATTATCTATATTTTTTGAAGCTAAGTGATTGTCTTTAATGAGAATTCTGTCAAAAAGTCCCATACGGTGATTAGCTGATCCTCCGCATGCAGTCGCATATTTCTCTAGTTCCCGATAACCAGGAGTTGTTTTCCTGGTGTCTAATAAGGTTACCTCATATCGTTCGATTATTTTTACTAAAGAAGATGCATAGGTTGATATTCCTGATAGCTTTTGAATGAAGTTTAAGAGCGTTCTTTCGATTAACAATATCTCATTGGTTAAACCCTCAAGAGTAGCGATTACGCCGAACTTCGGAATTAAGTCGCCATCTTTACACTGAGGCGCGAATGTAAGAGATGCTGTAGAAAATGCATCAAAGAGTAACTGGGCTATTTCTGTCCCACAGCAAATTGTCTCGTTTCTAGCCACCAGTTTTGCTTTTGCTATTCCATTCAAACCACACGAAACGGTCGTAATATCACCATCAATAGGTTTTGAAATACTTTGCCTCCCTACTTCCTCTTCTAAGGCATTATTTAAAAGCAATTTGAGCTTTTTTTTATCAATTTTGGCCCAATCAACTGTTTGATTCAGTAATAACTTGTTTTTTTCTTTTTTAGTCAATTTAGATTAATTTTACCAAACATAAAGTCTGATGTTGATGGAATATCTCTCACTAATTGTTTAGGGTCTGGACCAATTCCGATGAATTTTATATTGGGAAGTGATTTTGCTCTCCAGTTTTCACCGTAAGCAACAAATATCGTACTTGTAATCATGCGGGCTATGTATCTCTTTGCTTCTTTGGGAAACTCTTTAAATGTTTTTATGCTTTGCAGGTCAGTGGTCCAGCATTTTAGTTCTTCATAAACGGGTAAAAGTTTTATTCGGCTTTCTTCATCCCGAGGAACATCATAAATAATTTTTCCTTCTTGATCCTTGTAAGCTACGCAAATCTTTAACGGATTAAGTTCTTCATTATCTGAGGTAAGTGCGTCCAGTTTATTAATAACTAACTGATCAAATCCTCCATATCGCAATGCGTTACCTTTTTCAACAGCGTCAAACCATCCGACCATTCTCTGCCTTCCTGTTGATGTTCCAAATTCTAATTTTGCAAGTTTTATACCCCAAGCATTTTTTTCGTGATCAATTTGAGTAAGAAAATGGTGAGTGCCCACTTTGGTGTCATAAGCTTTACAGCAGCCTACTTGATTGAGTTCTTGGATTGGTATTCCTCCAGATAAAAATACTTCACTACCGTATGTGTGCGATGCAGTCACATTTGGAGTAAAACCATGTCTTTTGTCTAACCAAAAAGCTTGTCCAAATTCTGCTACCACCTTGGTTTTTTTCTCACTACTATCAAGTAAAATATTACGAACATCTTTTATGCACTCTGATAGGTCCTGCCCTGCTTTCCAATAAGTCTCTTCAATCTCTTCAGTATTTAATTGGTAAGGTTCGTTGGTCATGAATTTCTTAAATGAAAATTCAGATTCATCGAAAACCTGATTTTCAATAGAAGATTTATTTGCACTAGTTTCTGCCTCCGTAAGTATCTGAAAAAAAGAAAACCAATCTTCTTCACTTACCTGGCAAACATATTGAATTGTTTTTAAAGTACGGGTGATTCTTTCTTTTAATTTTCTTGAAAATGATGTTCTTGATCCTTGGAATATTTGGTAGAATATCTGCCATTGACCAGTTTCGTCATTGTAAGCAGGAGTTATTCCCCTGCCTGTTGACCCTCTATTTGTCTCACCAAGTTGGTTAGTTCGGTAATTTTCCCAAGCTAGATCGAGTAATCTGTGGGAGAAATCGCTCATAAGGCATTTGTCATCGATCGCTAAACGCTTTATTACTTCAATCCCTTTTTTTTCTAAGGGTTTAGCCTCCCATAGGAATTTCCTCGGGTCAGCTACTACACCGGATCCGATCAGGAGGTGCTTTACCTCTGGGTTTCCAACTCCTGATGGCAGTAGGTTCAGCTTAAGTCCTGCTGCGGTGTGACCAGCATTTGCCCCACCATTTACCTTCATGACGCATTCGGCGGGAGTCCCGTTTTCTTGTTGAATTTCTTCTAGAATATCATGTACAACGCGACCTTTTCCCTCATCGCCCATACTTATTCCAATCACAGTTGTTATGTTTGGTGTGCTTGTTGCACCAATTTTATTGTTCATACTAAATTATAATTTATGAGCGTTTAAAATCGTTGCTCTTAACTTGAATTACATCATGTGGAGCAGATTCACGCTGGCCCGCGGCAGTCACTTGAACATACTTCGCTCTTTTCTTTAACTCATTAAGATTTTCAGCTCCTAAGTAGCCAAGTCCTGCTCTGATTCCACCGATTAGTTGATTAATGGTTTCTTTCAGAGTGTCTGAAACTTCTTTGAGGGCTTCTATACCCTCTGCAGTGCTTTTGGAGGCTAGATCTTTCTTGTGATGTCCGTATCTGGCTGCTGAACCTTGCTTCATCGCTTCTAGGCTACCCATACCTCTGTATTGCTTATAGTATTTTCCTTCGATTTCAATGATTCGGCCTGGTGCTTCCTTGCAACCTGCAAGTAAACTTCCGCAGAGTACTCCATCTGCAAGAGTTAAGGCTTTGACTATATCCCCAGATTTGGTGATGCCCCCGTCGGCAATAATGCTTGCCCCGGATGATTTTTTCCCTCGTGAGGCAGCATATAAAGCACTCATTTGGGGTATTCCTACGCCTGCTACCATCCTTGTGGTGCAGATCGAACCAGGCCCCTGGCCAATTTTAATGGAGCTTGCACCAGCATTTGAGAGAAATTCTACGCCTTCTGCTGAGGTGACATTGCCTGCCATTATAGGTAATTCAGGTATCGCGTCATGTAGGAAGCGAATGGCTTCACCTACACTTTTTGTATGTCCATGTGCTGTGGATACAGCCACAATATCAAGACCCTTATCTCTCATGCTTTCTACATGTTCAATTAATTCTGTGGAATTAAGTTCCCCGTTTTCAGTTCGAGGGATAGAGACCGCAGCACCACATCGAAGTCTGAAACTGTTGTCTCTAGCAGGACGAAGCTGATCATCGTTTTCCCCGATAATTTGTTCAATGTCACTTAGGGTGTAGAGTCCCTCAAGCTTATCCTGTTCATCGACAACCAATAGCTTGTGTATGCCTATGTGGTCGCTAAAAAACTTATCGGCAGTGGCAATGGGGTCGCTGCCTACATCGCTACTCCTTATGGTGAAAACTTCATTTCGAGCAAGCATTCCTTCCGTTACCTTCTTTTGGCTGTACCTTTGCTTTACAACTCGGCCAGGAAGTAAGCCAAGTAACTTGCCCTTGTCATCAACAATGGGGAATGTCCGAAATTGGAAATCCTTTTCGTTTATTAGATCTAAGACATCGCCAACATGCTTATTAGCGGTAATTGTAATTGGGTCTTGAATCAGTCCGTGTACGTGGTGCTTAACGCGGGCAACTTCTTTCACTTGTTGCCTTGTAGTCATGTTGTAGTGAATGAGCCCGAGTCCACCGCACAAGGCCATGGCTATTGCCATCTCAGACTCTGTTACCGTGTCCATATCAGAGGATAGAATCGGTATGCTGAGATTAATTTCGTCCGTGAGTTTAGTTTCAACTCTAACTTCGCTGGGTATGAGTTCAGAGTGCCTGGTAGCAAGACTTATATCGTCAAAAGTAAGACCCAGTGGTGCTAGCTTTGTGAAAAAATCCTCAGCAGGTAAAAATATTTCTTTCTCCATAGTGGGTTTGTTGTCTTTGGTTGACTATTTTTATATGTTTTAAAGCATTCGACATCACAAGTATAAACGATGCATATTAAAAGAGAGTTTAAGATCTTTAGGCAAAAATTTAACACTCCGCTCCGAACTGCACATGGATTGTGGGATGTGAGGGAAACTATTTTACTCAAGGAAACCTATGATGGCAGGTCATTTAGCTTTGGTGAAGTTGCCCCAACTCCAGGATTTAATGCCTTTACACTAAAGGATGCACTTAAGGAAACTGAGATCTGGTTATTGGAAGGGGATAACGAACTATACAAGTGGATAAATCCTGCGATAACTTCACTGAAATCTTCAATTTGGAAAAATTGTGCTAGCAAAGTTAAAAAGGTGGTTCCTGCATCTTTGTATTTCAATTCTGGTAAAATACCAAAATACTGTGGAGTTATAAAAAAGAAAATTGGTCTAAAATGTCCTAAGGAGGAAATTCCTGAAGTATTAAGTTGGATTAAAAATTTGCCTACATCTATGCGTGTCCGATTAGACCCAAATCAATCTTTTGACTTAGAAAAGCTACAAGTTTGGCTAGATGCACTTGAAGACCACGAGCGGGTGGAGTTTATTGAGCAACCAGTTCCTGGAATACCCTGCGACGAAATTTTAAATTTAATTTCTATGTCAAGTGTCCCTATTGCATTAGATGAGGCAATTGTCTCGCACGGAGGATTGAGGACCGTGAAGAAGTTAGGGTGGGATGGGTATTTCGTTGTAAAACCAACGTTATTAGATGATTGGTCGGAAACGATATCCTTTATTAAGGATTATCCAGATAAATGTATTGTCTCCACAGTTTTCGAAAGTCCGATCGGTTATGAGGCAGTTATACGAACCTGTCTACACTCGAACTTGGTACCAGGGGTAGACAGGAGGGTTTATCAGGGTTGTAGCACTGAATTTAAACTTCATCACAAGCCGGTTTTGAGTATTCCAAGTGTAAAAAACGACCTATTAAATAAACTATGGAATAATTTGTGATGTATAACTATAAATACAATGATTTTAGCTGGATTGATCCTCTAAATGATAGTGCAAATACTGATTTAAAGTATGTAAAAAAAGTTTTTTCAATTTTAGAAACTGGTCAATCTGTAGAACTACTGGAAAAAAAACCTCAACCTGTTTTAGGTTCAGGATCAGTGCGGAATTTAAAAAGTAGAAGTAGGGTTTTTAAAACAGGAGGAACGTCTGGCATGCCATCTCAGGTTTTTCATGACACTACATCAATTCAAAGCGCAGTTTCCGGGTTACAGCACCGTATCGGAAGTGCACCAATTTCTTCTTTTTGCTGCTTGCCCCTCTCTCATGTCGGTGGGTGGATGCAAGTTGAGCGTGCAAAAATCACAAAAGGGAGCGTTATTTTTTCGAATTATAAAGAACTTTCAAAGCTAGATTTGTCTTCTGTTCTTCGTAATCGTTGGATTTCTTTAGTTCCTACACAACTTCATTTCTTACTTCAATCTCAATTAGGGTTGATTAACTTACGGTATGCAAAAGGAGTTTTTACCGGTGGTTCAAAAATTACAGAAAAGGATCTGAATCAAATTCGATTCAACGAAATTCCTGTTTTTCCATGTTATGGTATGAGTGAAACAGCAGGAATGATCACATTATTGGATTCCAGTAAATTTTTGAACGGAATAAATGGAGTAGGGGAGTGCTTACCCTCTGCTATGATAAGACTTGAAAATAATAAGGTTAGTATCAAGACAAAGAGCTTATGCTACCAAAAAAATACCACAACATTGGATTCTAGTCATTGGTTTAAAACCAATGACTTAGCTTTTTACGAAAAAGATATCGGTTACCAAATTAAGGGTCGCACAGATCGAATTATCAATACTGGTGGCAAAAAAGTTAATCCAGAAGAAATTGAAGCGGTTATTTTGGGGCACCCTGATGTTTTGCAATGTCTTGTTGTCGGCAGGGCTGACGAACACTGGGTAGAAAAAATAGTATGTTTTGTAGTCTTAAAAAATGCCCGTCTGCATTCAATTGTGGCATTTACGCGTGCAAGACTAGTGCAATACCAAAATCCGAAAGAATGGAATGTCGTGAGCCAGCTTCCAGTCTCAGAAATGGGAAAAATTATAAGATTAGATTAGATTTGATCTACTATCTCATCCGCCAATCCGTACTCGATGGCTTCCTTTGCATTTAAGTAAAAATCCCGATCTGTGTCTTGTTGAATTTTATCAAGTGGTTGCCCCGATGTTCGGGCAAGTATGCCATTGAGTTCTTCGCGCAATTTTTCCATTTCTTGTGCTTGTATATTTATATCAACTGCGGTGGCTTGCATTCTTCCCGTAATCAGCGGTTGGTGGATAAGGACACGAGAGTGTGGGTACAGAAACCGCTTACCTTTGGTCGCACCACATAGTAAAATCGAACCCATACTTGCAGCCATCCCGGTAACGATGACTTTTATCGGAGAGCTTATAAGTTGCATGGTATCAAAAATTGCCATGCCGGCTGTAATCGAACCTCCCGGTGAATTAATGTAGAACGAGATTTCTTTTCCTGGATTGTGATCTTCTAAAAATAGAAGTTTTTCGGTCAAATCCCTCGCGGACTTGTCACTTACCTCCCCCCAAAGAAATATTTTTCTATTCTTTAGGAAGCTGCTTTGGATTTGTTCTGATACTGAACTATTTTTTTTATTTTTATCGTCACTCATGTTTAAATTGTAATATTAACCTTACTCTTCGATCATTTGGATTCTAGTCGTGTGCCGTCCACCTGCAAATTTTGCATCTAGCCAAGTTTGAACGATCTCAATCGCCAGTTCCGGTGAAATTTGACGTTGCCCGATTGAAATGACATTTGCATCGTTGTGTTCTTTGGCAAGCTTGGCGGTTTCAAGTGACCAACATATAGCACATCGAACACCTTTTACTTTGTTCGCTGCCATAGCTTCACCATTTCCACTTCCTCCAAGCACAATACCTAGGTCACAGGCGTCATTGGCTACTGCTTGTGCTGCGGGTTTTACAAAATCTGGGTAATTGCATGAATCTTCAGAAAAGGTTCCGAAATCCTGAGTTTCGAATCCCTTAATTTGAAGATATGATTTAATTTTTTCCTTGTAAGCAAATCCAGCGTGATCAGTGCCAAGAGCAATTTTGATCTTTTTATTTTCTGTATCCATTAATTATGATCCCTAGTTGCATGAACTGAAGTCATTCTAGACTCAAGTAAAAAGACTAAATTAATCCAAGCTCCATCTTACCTTCTTCAGATATTAGGTCTTGCGACCAAGGAGGATCCCAAACGATATCAACCTCGGCATCATCGATACCAGGAAGTTCTAAAATTTTATTTTTTACATCATCTGCAATAACTGGGCCCATTCCGCAACCAGGTGCTGTGAGTGTAAGGTCAACAAATACAATTCTTCCGCGATCATCTGTTTTTTCGATCTCCACCTTGTAGATTAAACCGAGATCAACGACATTCACAGGGATTTCTGGATCAAATACAGATTTAAGATTTTCTTTGATCTGTTCAATATCGGCTGGGGGTTGATCACTTCTACTCTGTTGGTTGGGTATAGTAGATTCTGCGGTTTCACCTAAAGCATCTGCATCCTTGGCTGCAATACGATACATTCCTTGTAAAGTCATGACCGTAAAATTTCCTCCTAGCCGGTGGGTGATGGTAACCTTTTCTCCACGACCAAGGGTAAATTCCTCCCCGTGGGGGATAAGGGTGGCGATAACATCACGTACTAACTCTACTTCTTGTTGAGAATTATTCATAGGGCAGACGATTTAGGAATCAAATTTGGATTCAATCAAGGCTCTTATCTTTTCGATTAAATCTTGGTTGTTAACTTTTTCGACAACTTCTTCTAAAAATCCTAAAGAAATGAGCTTTTCTGCAGATCTGTGGGGTATGCCTCGCGATAATAAATAAAAAAGTTCTTGTTCTTCAATTTTACTTGTCGTTGCTCCATGACTACACTTGACCTCGTTGGCTAGGATTTCTAGTCCAGGTAGCGAATCTGCCTCCGCTTCATTACTTAAGAGAAGGTTTCTGTTGGTTTGGTAGGCATTCGTGTTGGAGGCATCTTCTTCCACCTTGATTAATCCAGAAAAAATAGACTTGGATTGATCATTGATGGCATTTTTAGCAAGTAAGTTGCTTGTGCAGTCAGATGCAGAGTGGACCTGCCGAGTACGCTGATCAAAAAGTTGTTTCCCGCTTCCTAAAAATAACGAGAAATTTTCAAAAAAAGCTCCCCTGTTAATCATGTCCCCTTTTGTTTCTGACCTACACTGCGAGGAGCCTAGGTGAATGGTGACATTTCGAAGAGATGAATCTTTACTGAGTGTGAAATTTTCAAACTGATGGAGGGTCGTGTTATTATTCACATTTTGTACCAAAACTCGTACTAGCTTTGCTCCTTCCCCCAGAGTTATGTTCAATGTGCTGCTCGCATTTCCTTGAGAGGTTGATTCATCAGAGTTGATGAATTCAAAGACTGTTGCCGATGAGAATGGTGCGAGGTTGATGACATTCCTTTCAAAGGTTATACCTTCATCCTTTGGTGTTTTATGTTCGACGATAAAAGGCTCTGGTATTTCTGCCCCCTTTTGGGTTCCTAGGAAAAAACCATTGTCAGCAAGAGATGAGGTTAAATAGTAATTTTGTGCTGCTCCAAGGTTTGGCCCATCGTGATCAGTGATACGGGATAGGTCATCAGGGAAATCCAAGATCATCTTATCCAGATTTTGAAACAAAGCTTCCTTACTTTCAAGGGCATCAAGCTGGACCAAGTCTTTTTGGTCAGATAACTGAAGGATTTTGTCTAGACTGAAAAGATGCTTGGGTGAAAAACGCCAGTTTTCATCTTTACTGGTAGAGCTTTTATATTTTCTAAATTTCTCCCAGGATTCTGTGCGGTGATCAGCAAGCCATCCTGGTTCCCAGGAATGATCGCTAGCAAAATTAGGAAAAAAATGATCGGTATCGAAAAGGGATAAAGAAGATGGGTCTTGTAAAGTTTGCATGGCAGTTGGAATCGAAAAGGAGTTACCCTACGGAGCCCTCCATCTCCATATCTATCAATCTTTTAAGCTCTACGCTGTATTCCATGGGGAACTCTCGAATCAGGTCATTGACGAATCCATTTACGCAGAGACTCATTGCCTCTCCCTCTGATAACCCTCTTTGTTGCATATAGAAAATTTGGTCAGCACTTACCTTGGACACAGTTGCCTCATGTTGAACAGAATTCCCTTCCCCTTGAACAGTAATAGCAGGATAGGTGTCGGTCTGGCTATCGCTGTTGATGAGAAGAGCGTCGCATTCTGTATTATTCTTACAATTTTTAAGGTGCTTGGGCATTCGGACCAAACCTCGGTAAGAAGATCGACCCGTTCCAATTGATATAGACTTTGCAATAATGTTACTGGATGTTTCTTCGGCTGCGTGAACCATTTTAGCTCCAGTGTCCTGGTGTTGGCCACTATTAGCTAGTGCGATTGAAAGAACTTCCCCTCGTGCTTTGCGACCACGAAGTATAACGCCAGGGTATTTCATTGTTAGCCTTGACCCAATATTACAGTCAATCCATCGGACTTCTGCCTCTTCTTCTGCCATAGCCCGCTTAGTTACAAGATTGTATACATTGTTAGACCAGTTTTGGACTGTAATGTATTGAATTTTAGAGCCCTTCAGCGCTACAAGTTCAACAACAGCACTGTGCAAAGTGGAGGTTTCAAATTTTGGTGCAGTGCACCCCTCCATGTAGGTCACTTCAGACCCCTCGTCAGCGATAATTAAAGTTCTTTCAAATTGGCCGAAGTTTTCTGCATTTATTCGAAAGTATGCTTGCAGGGGTTGCTTAAGTTTCACACCTGGTGGAATGTAAATAAAACTACCACCGCTAAAAACAGCACTATTGAGAGCAGAAAATTTATTATCTGAGGTAGGGATCACCTTTCCAAACCACTTTTTAAAAACTTCTGGATGATCACGAAGGCCTTCTGTCGGACCAACAAAAATTACGCCTTCTTTTTCAAGGCCTTCCTTCATGTTAGAGTAGGCGGCTTCACTATCAAATTGGGCTTCTACACCTGCTAGAAATTTTCTTTCCTGCTCAGGGATTCCGAGCCTTTCAAAAGTGTTTTTTACGTCGTCTGGTACATCATCCCAGGATCTGCTGGGCTTTTGGCCTTTTGCCAAGTAGTAACGAATGACATCAAAATTAATGTTTTTTAGGTCATCGGTCGCCCAATGAGTGGGCAACGGCTTTTTGAGAAAAGTTTCTAAGGCTTTAAGGCGAAAATTTAGAATCCATTCCTTCTCCTCTTTTACATTTGAAATGTAGCGAACAACATCAGGGTTTAATCCTACACCTGCATCAAATGCATAATCGGTGTCGAAACGAAAGTTTCCTTTCTCTGTATCTATATCAAATTCAGTAGCTTGGATCATAATAGGGGGGGATTAGGCAGCAATTTCTTCTTTAATCCAGTCGTAGCCCTTTGCTTCGAGCTCAAGGGCTAGGCTTTTATCACCAGAACGAACAATTTTACCATCCCACATCACATGAACTACATCGGGAACAATATATTCGAGAAGTCTTTGGTAGTGAGTAATGACAAGGAAACCCCGATCTTTACTACGCATACGGTTAACTCCTGCGGATACAATCCGCAGGGCGTCAATATCAAGACCACTATCTGTTTCATCTAAAATACAGTATTGAGGTTGTAACATGCTCATTTGGAGAATTTCACACCTTTTCTTTTCTCCCCCTGAGAATCCATCATTTAGAGATCGTGATGTAAATTTTCGATCCATGCCAAGTTCATCCATTTGGACGTACAAATCTTTGTAGTAATCTACAGCCTTGATGGATTCACCATCTGGTAAACGAGCTTGGAGTGCCGCCCGAATAAAATTCGCGATACTGACACCTGCGACTTCGACGGGATATTGAAAAGCAAGGAATAAACCAGATCTCGCAATCTCGTCAGCATCTTGTCCAAGGATGTTTACACCATTCATGAGTGCTTCACCATTTGTAACTTCATAGTCGGGATGACCCGCAAGAACTTTGGAAAGAGTGCTTTTACCACTCCCATTCGGTCCCATGATTGCATGCACTTCACCTTGGGGGATTTCGAGACAAAGCTCCTTGAGTATCTGTTTGTCAGCAATACTGGCTGATAAGTTCTTTATTTGTAATGTGTTCACTGTGTAGGTTAGAATTAAGAGAGAGTAGCGGAGCCAGAAAATGTAAGATCAAAATGCTCGGCGTTGAAACCAGAAGGAAGGAATTCTTTGAGAAGGTTAATTTCCTCTTCCCTCAAGTTGAGATCATAGATACGACCAGATTGGGAGCACCTAAAATGAGCGTGAGGAGTAAGGTTTGGGCAATACCTAGAAGGAGATCTGTCCATGTTTACTTGCTTAACTAGAGAGCAGTCAACTAAAGTTTCAAGACAGTTATATACAGTTGCCAGGGAAATACTGGGGAGCTTTTTTCGAACTCTTATGAGAACTTCATCAGCGGTAGGGTGATCTTTTTTTTGCAAAAGAACATCATAGACGCAAGATCTCTGTTTGGTCGGACGGAGGCCTTTGTCTAAAAGTTTTTGATTAAGTCTGTTCTGTAGACTTTTGGATACCTTTGCGTTCATCAACCTGAATACTATAACTTATGCAGAAAGTATCAAGTTGTAATTGGAATTATTCTAAATTGAGAATAACTTCTTTGTGATTTGGTTGCTTTTTGCCTTAAATTAGTAATCGGTGTAAGAAAAAAGGCCCCAAAGGAAGGTAGTTTTCGTTCCAGAAAAATTTTTACGATCAATCACTTCTTCTGAACTTAATCTAAGGCTACCTACTTCTACGGGGGAATAAGCTCCTTTTTCGTGGGTAACGATGCCCAAGACATTGTATTTTTCAGAGCTACCGAATTTCTTAAAAAAACATCCGCTTCCTGAAAGTGAAAAAGCGAAAACAGCAATGGATGCTAGTACCTTTAGTTTTAAAAACATCTTGTTTGAGACAATTCGAAATTTTGTTGAAGTCAACCAACAATTTTAGCAAAGAGAGAACCTTTATTGATTGTTCAATTTACGTATATTGGGTAGAAGAAAGTAATATGAAATCCGAGAACAGTTTAATCGAAGAAATCGTTTCACTCTCCAAACGCAAAGGATTTGTTTTCCAGTCATCTGAAATATACGGCGGTCTGAATGGTTTTTTTGATTATGGTCCACTCGGTGTTGAGCTAAGAAAAAATATTAAGGATGCTTGGTGGGAAGATATGGTTCGAAGACGGGATGATGTCGTTGGATTAGACTCATCCATCATTATGAATCCCAAGGTTTGGGAAGCTTCCGGGCATATTGACGGTTTTACGGACCCGATGGTAGATTGTAAGGAATCCAAAATGCGATATCGGGCCGATCAACTTTTTGCGGCTGAAATACTGGTAGATGAAGAAAGCTTGGGTTGGGTATCAGTAATTGAATCGGAAACGATGGAAGCAGATGCACTGAAAAAAGCGGAGATGGTAAAGCGTAAAGCTGCGAAGCAGGGCGAGTTACAAAAACTTAGCTTAACATCCTATGATGAACTGAATCCGGATCAGCAAGAACAAGTGCCTTCACCGGCCACTGGTAAGCCAGGATCCCTTACACCACCGCGCGAATTTAATATGATGTTTGAAACTCATGTAGGCGCATTGAAAGATGGCTCATCAAAATCCTTTCTTCGGCCTGAGACTGCTCAGGGAATCTTTGCTAATTTTAAAAACATTGTGGACACGGGTCGAGTGAAACTACCTTTTGGTATTGCTCAAATAGGAAAAGCGTTTCGCAATGAAATAACACCTCGTAATTTTATTTTCCGCTCCCGTGAATTTGAGCAAATGGAGATAGAATATTTCATTCCACCAGGAGAGGAAGAATGGAAGAAATTTCACCAAGAATGGATCGGGGTAAGAAAGGCATGGTTTAAAGGAATTGGGCTTACGGATGATCACTTGGGGGAGGAAGTTCACCCACAAGAAAAGTTGGCTCATTACGCCCAAGCCTGTACGGATATCACCTTCAAGTTTCCATTTGGTGAACATGAACTTGAAGGGATTGCCGCCCGTGGAAATTTTGATCTTACTCAGCACCAAAAGTACTCAGGTAAGTCGCTTGAATATTTTGACGAAGGCTCCAAGCAAAAATTCTTACCGCATGTTATTGAACCTAGTTTAGGCGTAGACCGAACATTCTTAGCCGTTCTTTGTTCAGCTTATTCGGTCGATGAAATTGATGGTGAAAAAAGAACGGTTCTACGGTTTCACCCTCGAGTAGCTCCTATCAAAGCGGGCATTTTCCCTTTAGTGAAAAACAAGCCAGCACTTGTTGAGAGAGCTAAACAGCTATATTCAAAGCTGCAAAGAAAATGGAATGTGACCTATGATCAGGGTGGGGCGATTGGCAGGCGTTACCGAAGAATTGACGAAGCAGGTGTTCCTTTTGGTATAACCATTGATTTTGATACTGTCGAAGGAGATGGTTCAATCACAGTGAGAGATCGAGATACTACGGAACAAGTCAGGATGTCAGAAGAAGAACTTTTTGCTTACATGGACAGCAAGATTTCTACTTAACTTACTCGCTTGCCTTCCAGTCTTGCAGTACCATTTGGGGAGTATTTTGGTTATTCCACCGATTCCATTTCAGTCTAAAGGCTAGGTCAATTTTTTTATTTATTGGTGGTGTGCGATCTTTCATTTTCCAGGCAATTCCTGCAATCGATCGTTCACCATTTTCGACTCTAAATTGAAAATGCTCTCCATTTCCAACGGGGCGCGGTTTCGAGTGTAAGATAATTTCCTTAAGGGCAAAAATTGGCTCTCGGTTTTCTTGCCCAAAAGGACCAATCATGCCAATTTCATTAAGAAGTTCACCATCTATGTCATGTACCTTCAACACAGCATCAATTTGAAGGGATGGATCTTGTGGCTTATTATTATCCAGTGCTAAAAAGTTGGTGAAAGCGGAAATGAAATCATTTATCTTACTTTCACACACGGTTAAGCCGACGGCTACCGGGTGCCCGCCCCAATGTTCGAGGAGATCTGAGCAAGAAGCAAGAGCTTCAACTAGGTTTATTCCTGCAATTCCCCTTCCAGATCCCTTGTATCTTCCCTTGTCATAAGCAAGTACAATGCAGGGCTTGTTTAGGGAATTCGCAAGTTTACCGGCAACAATACCGACTACGCCTGGATTCCACTCTTTTCCCTCCCCAGCAATAACTACGGCTGGTAAGGATGCGAATTTTTCCTCAGCCAAAGAATGTGCGGTTTCTGTAAGTTTAGCTTCGATGCCTTTTCGTTCTTCATTAAAGTCATCCATTTGCTTCGCCAACCTCATTGCATTATCAGAATCTTGGCTCAAGAGGAGTTGGGCAGCAACTTCTGGTTTGTTTAACCTTCCGCATGCATTGATCCGTGGAGCAATGCGAAATGTTATATCCTCAGCATCAAATGAAAAACGGGTATCAAATTTGGCTAATTTAATCAGGGCGGCAAGTCCCACACTGGGGTTATGGCGTAAATGCTTTAATCCATATTTAGTGAGGACCCGATTCTCTCCTTCTAATGGCACCATGTCTGCAAGAGTTCCTAGGGCAGCAAGGGCAAGATAATCTTTAGGGTTCAGATTTAAGGCAATTTCATTTTTCTTTTCTCGTAAGTATTTTATGATTCCATGAATGAGCTTAAAGCAAAGCCCTGCCGTGCAAAGGTTTGTCCAGTCAATGCCTTTCTTATCATGTAAATGTGGATTTAAAATAGTCGGATGCTGGTGAATATTCCCTTTGGATTGATGATGGTCTATAATAACAAGATCTATTCCTTGTTCTTCCAGGAAAGAGGCTTCTTCGACAGAGTTGGTGCCACAATCTAGGGCAATGACCAAATCAATTTTATCTCGGTTCATTCCTCTTTCTAGCACATCTTTTGTCAAGCCATAGCCCTCTTCAATTCGGTGCGGAATTACATAATGGGGGTCCAATCCAAAAGCTTGAATGATGGAGGCAACAATAACGGTGGATGTGATACCATCCACATCATAGTCCCCAACGATAAGAATCTTATCTTTTTTATCGATCGATTGGCAAATGCGGATGCACGCATTTTTTAAATTTGGAACCGTAAAGGGATCGGTAAGGTGGGCTAGCTTGGGATAAAGATAGGGGACTGCCTTTTCTAAAGAATCTAAGTCGCGGCGTAAAAGTAGCTTGGCTAGTAATTCAGAACAGCTAAGTTTTGCGCTCAGGTCTTTAACTCTATGGTTATCTAATTGCTCTTCTATCCAGAGCATAAAAATTAATGGGTCAAGGAAAGCTTACCTGAATTTATTTGGTAGTCGAAGTCTGCCAATCGTATTTGGGTAGGATTTCATTATCTTCCACATGTTTTCTGTCACCGCGGTGCCATGCATAAAAGATCGGGCTGGCGATAAAGATAGATGAGAATGTGCCTGTAAGGATTCCAATGACAAAAACAAAGGCAAAATCATTGATGATTCCCGCACCAAAAACCCACAGGGATACCGCAGCAAGTAATGTGGTGAAACTGGTAAGAATGGAACGAGAAAGCACCCGGTTGATGGCAATGAGTATAATTTTCTTGAGGTTGGTTACAGGGTTAAGCTCCAGTTCTTCCCTAATCCGGTCAAACACAACAATCGTATCATTGATTGAATAACCCACAATCATGAGAATGGATGCAATCATAGGAGCAGTGAATTGCCCGGAACAAATACCACCATCCGACAATGCACCAAGTAAGACAAAAAGCCCAACCGTCATAAGAATATCGTGGATAGTCGCAACAACCGCACCTATTGCATAACCCATCTCGAAACGGATCGCAACATAGAGCAAGATTCCAATAAGTGCCACAACCACGGACCATATAGCATCACTCTTAATTTCTGAGCTAACCGAGGCCCCGATATTACTCATTCCTTCTTCTTCCATGTTGGACTTGGGAAAGCTTGCGTTAATTAACTCGAGAGCTTCTCTCGATTTTCCGTTCTCAGTTTGGAGCACGAGCTTTTTGCTTTCATCTCCCGAACCTATTTCAGAGCGGTATAAATGTTGGACTTCACCAATACTTTCTGAACTTTGAAAAACTTCGTCTAATTTAGCAGAACCGATCTCCTCTGAGAAAGAGGCAACAATTTCTTCTCCACCTCTGAAATCAATCCCTAAAATTTCATCTTTACGGTCGTAGATGGTCACACATCCAATGATTACTATGATCCATGAAAGAAGAAAGGCGGGTTTACGATATTTATGAAAATCAATTCCGGATTCGGGTTTTTGTTTCTCAATTTTGGATAGGCTGATCAAGTTACTGAAGCCTGCCTGAAGTGCTAGGTTTAAGAGTAAGCGGCTTATAAATAATGCACAAAATACAGAGGTAACAATTCCAATGGCTAAGGTAATACCAAAACCTTTAACTGGACCTGTTCCAAGCCATATCAGAATGGATGCAGTAATAAGGGTGGTTAAGTTGGCATCAATGATGGTAGAAAAAGCCTTTGCGTATCCACCCTCCACAGCATTTTCAGCACTTTTCCCAGCTTTTAATTCCTCACGGATTCGTTCGAAAATTAAAATATTTGCATCTACTGCCATTCCTAAAGTCAGGACGAGGGCAGCCATCCCAGGTAATGTGAAAGTTGCTTGGAAGAGCCCTGCCAAGATAGCAACGACAAGAAGAATGTTGGTTGAAACAGAAATGACCGCCACACCGCCACCTAATTTATACCACACAAGCATAAATAAAATAATAGCAACAGCACCAAGTATACATGCGCTGGTGCTGCTCTCTAAAGCCCCAGCCGCCAGGGTGGGAGAGACTTCATACTTTTCACCGATAGAAAGAGAAACTTTTAACGGGTTGTTTAAAATATCAGATAGCATTTTTGCTTCTCGGTAGCTGAAGTTTCCGCTGATTACAGCGCTGCCCCCATCAATCCTTGCTTTAACGGTAGGAGCACTTTCTAATTGTCCATCCAAAACAATGGCAAGGCGTCCTAAAGCCCCGCTTGATGGGTCATTCATTTGAGCAATTTCACCAGTTAGGTCAGAAAATGCTTTCCCGCCTTCGGATGTGAAGTCTAGACCAACTTCCCAGCCCCCCATTTGATCTTGGCGAGGATAAGCCTCTTGGATAATTTCTCCATCTGCCGACCATAACCTTCTGACCCAGATAGGACGTTCATTGGCTTGAGCATCATTGCGAAGCATGGCGGTGAAGGGAATGCCCTCATCGTCTGTCCATTCTTCTCCCACTTGGGCGGGGACAGGGGCATCGGAGTCGACATTTACAATCCGAAATTCCAACTTGGCTGGTTTTTGCAATTCTTCAATGAGACTTGGATCTTGTTTTGTGGTCGTATCAGGAATTTGGATTTCAATGGATCGTTCCCCTTTTTTTCTCACCATGGTTTCAGCGACACCAAACGCATTGAGGCGTTCATTCATGATTTCAACGACCTTATCCATCGGGCTGGCTCCATTTGGACCATCGAGTTCAAGGCTTTCGTTGAGATCTGCGATTTCCATGGTGAAGGCAATTCCTCCTCGTAAGTCGAGACCCTTCTTGATCGCTGCTTGGGAGTTTCGTAGAAGAGTTCTGAGCACAAGATCATTTCGTTGGTCACGATCTTTGACATGTCCTGTTCTTATTCCAGGTTTAACCGCGAAAGGTAGCAACCGTGAAGAGACAGTTCCAAGAATTCCTTTTGGGGGCTCAAAGTAAGCGGAGTAGTTCAGCCGATTCCTTTTTCCATAGTTCCGCAAGGCACCGTAATCAACAATTTCACCTTCTGGTATTTGACTCGTGATATTTTCTATAACTTCTGCAAATGTTTCATGCCCTTGATGGTCAGAAGCATTTGCGTCCGAAGTAACTTGGCTTAAAGCATAATCACCTAGAACTCGATCTTCAAAGGGAGAGATGAGAGAAAAACTTATAAGGATTAAAATAAGGGTAAATCCCAATCTCCAGAGATTTGATTTTGTCATGATAGAGGGCTGTTTAAACAGGAAAAGAAAGGAGGAAGACTTAGTCAATTTTGGCAGATACAGCCTCTTTGGCTACTTCTACCTTCACATTTTCAGATATACGGATAACAAAGCAATCATCCTTAACTCCGGTAACCGTACCTAGTAACCCGCCGGCTGTTTTAATCTTTGCTCCTTTTTCAAGGGTATCGATCATCTTTTGATGTTGCTTTCGCTTTTTATTTTGAGGTGCAATAATTAAAAAGTAAAAAGCGACCAACATCACAACGAAGGGTAAAATACCCATCAAACCACTACCACCAGTTTGTCCACCAGGCGCTGCCATTGCTAAAAAAGAATCGAAGTCGTATAATTTCATGAGGGAAAGAGTTAAAAAAAGTTTGTTATGAAAACCTTAAATTGGAGGCTTTGCAAGCCTTGATGGTGGGCTTCCGTAGGTCCCTTTCATCTTACCCTAGATGGATAAGGTGAGTACAACTTGAAAGCAACCAATACCAAAGCCAAGAACTGCCCCTACAAGTTCAATGAATTTGAACTCTTTTTTCATCAGATTAAAAAGTAAGTTTTCAACTTTGTCCGAAGAAAACCCCTCCACTTTTTCTCGGACAATCTCACTAATATCGAGGTTGTTTTCAAGCTTGGTACTTAGTTCGTCGACGGAATTGCTAAGGAAGTCCTTAAGCTCATACCGAAAAAGATTGGTTACCTTTTCCACCATGTCATCGGATAAGAACATCGATAGCATAGGAAAAGCATGGACTAGTTTTTCTCGAATAGTCATCTCAATCCTCTTCCCGATGGCATCCATTGTTTCATCGCTTGTAGCATGAGCTCGGATGTTTTGAGTGATTTGGTCCATAGATAGCAGTTCTTCAGAGACCAGTGTACCAAGCTTTAGGGCTAGTTGCTTTTGCCTTTTTGGGAAAACTCCGTGAAATTTGAAACCGAGTATTGAAACTGCCTCTCTCGGATGAAAAAGCATTTTAACCGCAAAGTAATTGGTGACCCAGCCAATAAGGGCGGCTAAAATTGGGAAAAGCCAAATTAGAGAGTGAGAATTGGTTGATGAGTCAGCTATGATGGCTGCATGTAATGAAAAGATATCCGCGAAGGAGACTGTCATGAGAAAAACAGGGAATTATGATTTGTAATTTAGCAAATGGTTAAAAGAGATTTTTGATAAACAAAAAAAGCCGCTAATGCGACTTTTTACCTTTTATTTAGAGGATTAGATGCGAAAGAAGTTTCTTTACCAGATCATCTTCTCTTTCTTGAACCAAAAGAAACCTGTTTGCCAAACCCTCGATTTCTTTTTTTAGAAATCACTGGAGCCGTTGCGGTTAAGCTGGCTGGGTCATCGCGGTAAGAAAAGTCATCCACAAATTTTCTTTCCAATGGATTGCCTAAAAGTTTTTCAATCGATTGAACCAACGGAAGGTCTTCTGGTTTGCAAAGTGTGAAAGCTTCACCCTCAGTTCGGGCGCGACCGGTCCGTCCAATCCGGTGAATATAATCTTCAGAGTGTTGTGGGATATCATAGTTAATCACATGAGTGACATTCGAAATATCAAGCCCACGGGATGCAACATCGGTTGCGCAAAGGATCTTGACGCTTCCTTTTTTGAAATCTTCCAACGCACTTACCCGATCTCGTTGTTTTAAGTCAGAGTGCAAAACTCTAACATCTCTACCATGCTCAACTAGCCATTGACTGATTTTGTCAGTTCCTCGGCGGGTTTGAAAAAAGATGATCAAATTTTCAAACTCAATCTTTTCAAGTAGGGCAATGAGGAGGTCAAATTTTTGGATAGCGGGTACAGGGTACAGGGCATGACTCACCGTATCAGCAGCTGAAATCTTAATATCGATCTTTGCCTCTGCAGGATCATTTAATGCCCAGGCAGATAGGCGGCGAACCGAATCAGGTATAGTTGCTGAGAATAATAATGTCTGCCTACTCCTGGGTGTTTTTTGAATAATCTTGGTGACATCTTCGATGAATCCCATGTCGAGCATCCGGTCGACCTCATCTAAAATTAGGATTTCTATATTTTTCAGAGATAGGTTTCCTTGGCTGATATGGTCAAGCAAACGACCAGGCGTCGCGACAATTACATCTGGTTCGTCACCAAGTTGCTCTAATTGCTTTCCGTATTTTACCCCTCCATAAAGCAGAGCCATTCTAAGATCCATAAATTTTCCGTAGATCCGGAAATTTTCCTCGATTTGGATAGCCAATTCTCTGGTAGGTGCAAGAGCGAGAACGCGACAACCTCCATGTTTTCCCAACCTGTGGATAGCAGGTAAAGCAAAAGCCGCAGTTTTACCTGTACCCGTCTGGGCTGAACCGACTAAATCTCTTCCTTCCAAAATCGGAGGTATTGCCATGGATTGAATCGGAGTGGGTTCTTCGTATCCAAGTTCTTCAATAGCTTGAATGATTTTAGGTTCTAGACCTAGTTCTTTAAAATTCATATAAAAGTGGGATGAGAAGAAAAAATCTTCGTAAATATCAACTATATCCTAAAGCCTAGTTTCAGAGAATGAGCGAGGATAAAGCGAATAATTGTTATCGAGGAAGGTTAGCACCCACTCCCTCAGGCTTTTTACACAAGGGTCATATTCAAACTTTCCGGAAGGCATGGGAGAGGGCACGGGATGCACAAGGAAGCCTGGTTTTAAGAATAGACGATTTAGATTCTGCCCGATGCACAAGTGAATATAATGATGCTTGTATACAAGATATGAAGGAAATGGGGCTGGAATGGGACGAGGGACCAGATGTTGGTGGCAGTCACGGACCCTATGCTCAGAGTAAAAGAGGAAGCTTTTATTTCGATGCACTTAAGAAATTGTACAAGCTTGATTTGATTTACCCCTGTCAGAAATCGCGCAAAGAGATTCAGACCTATGGATTATTGGATTCAATGGGTTCAGAATATCTTTTTCCAGATAGTTTCCGGCCAAATTCAGTTGATTTAGATAAGATTGATTTCCCGGATAATACCAACTGGCGCTTTCGTACAAACTGGGGTCAGCGGGTAGAATTTATGGACACAAAAAAAGCCGAACAATCATTCCTGCTGGGCGCTGATTTGTCCGACTTTTTAGTTTGGCGAAAAGATGGGGTTGCTTCCTATGAACTGGCAACCGTGGTGGATGATTATGTCATGAAAATTACTGAGTTGGTTCGTGGGGAAGATCTTCTGCTATCAAGCGCCCGCCAGTGCTTACTTTTTGATGCATTGGGCTGGAGTCGCCCTGATTTTTATCATTGCGGATTACTCCTTGGGGAAGACGGTAAGAAATTATCAAAATCAACCCGCAGTCTTCCCCGTCTCTTTTCTCACTCTTAAAACGGCTTTTGCTTTTGCCTGAGACAAAAATTCGTACTGGGCATGTAGGCGGGCAAAAACATAGCCCGCCCAACCATCCAGTATTCCTCCTTGCCACAAATAGACATAAAGAAAACGCAGGGTGGGGCGAAAGGGGAGTTTACGGAAGATTTTCCGGAGCTTTCGTTTTCCTTTCACTGCTTCGTGTTGCAGGGCCGTATCATCATCCTTTGCCGAGCTTTCGATAATTGCTTCCCAATTAGAGTAGCGGTTGTGCTTTTCCACAAAGCTATCGATGGTTGGAAAGGCATGGTGATCCATGATCGAAATTAATTTACCAGTGGTTCCCTGCACAACTACATGCTCGTGGATTTCGTGATCTCCACTATCGGTGGAAAGATCGGTGATTTTTTCGTACCTTCCCAGTTTATGTCGAAACAGGCGAAGGTTCCAGTTGGGAAAATAGGCATGTTTTAAGGGTTTGCCTAAAAAGAAGTACCTACGGTTAATCCAGTATCCGGTGTGCTTCTCTTCTGGGTTGGTGACAATTTTTCTGACCTCCTCTTCTGCCTCCGGTGGCAGGCACTCATCAGCATCCAGGATTAAAACCCACTCATGTGTGAAAGGCAGATTCTCCAGGGCCCAGTTCTTTTTCTTCGGCCATCCCCCCGTGTAATAAAACTGTACGACTTTTGCCCCATGCTTTTCTGCAATGATAGAAGTTTTATCGCTGCTTTTCGAATCAACTACGAAGATTTCCTTCACCCAAGGCACAGATTTTAAGCACCTTGCTAAATTTGTTTCCTCGTTCTTGCAGGGTACTAGCAAAGAGATCGGAACTTTTGCGCCTTTAGTCATTTGTGGAGAACTTGTTGAATGATTGATTCTTTGAGAGGCCCTTGAGGATGCCAAGCAAACAAATTATTTGTTTTTGAATTAAGCGAACTGTTCCGATCGGCGTCTCCAATTTTGTATCCATATTCTAGAAGGAGGGAAATTACTTTCTTCTGCTTGGGGGGAAAGGATTCAATAATAAGGAGCGGTTTAGCCACGGATAAGGCGGTAACTGCTCCTTCTAGGACTTCAAGCTCATGACCTTCCACATCAATTTTGATTAAGCTTGGTATCTTGTTGTTTTCTACCATGGAATCCATCGGTCTCGTATTTACGGAAATTTGCTTAGAGGTGCCATTCAGGTACTGCTCGATCCAAGGCTTTTCTTCACCCCTTATACAACCGGTGGCTGAAGTTAATGGGTCCTGGAAAAAAGAAACTTCATCAGTCTGGTTGCTTAAGGCATCCGGACAAATTTCGAAATTTTGAATGTCCGCTTCTTTTCGGGTCATTTCCAAAAGTTTAAAATTTTCAGGATCTGGTTCGAAGCCCAAAATTTTTCGGTTCGGGCTCACTTTCGCAACCTCCCAAATATAAAGGCCCACATTTGAACCCACATCGAAAAACCAGCCAGTATCTTTATGCTCATCCAACTTTTGAGCGAGCGAAGTGATTAAAATGCGAATAGCAGGCTCCAAATGTTTTTTTTTCCACCAAATGGATGTGTGGGTAAACGGCCTAAGGGCTACTCTGTGACAAAATCCCAAGTTGTAGAGCTTTGGACGATTCAACCAACTTTTTAGCAGGAATTGAAAAACCTTAGTTTTTCTTAAGGTATGTAGGGGGGCGCTAAAAAGGAGCATGAATCAACTTTTGATCACTTTTTCATACAGATCATAATACCTTTTTCTGCAATCATCATGGCTGGGCAAACTGATCGGTACATTTTTTTTGCTAGAGAATTGCAGTGCTTGAATAACAGCTTGTTCAATAGATGTTTGCACTTTGGCATCAATATAATGTGCGTAGTCGCCCAATAGATCAGAGATGGCACCGGTACGGGTTGTGATTACTCGGCATCCATGAACGGCAGCTTCTAATGGGGGCCAGCCAAACCCTTCAATGTAGGATGGAAAAACCAAGGCCTTGGCATGTTTGTAAAGTTCCGCTAGAGAATTTTCGGAAAGATTATCCAAACTGATGAGGGAGTTTGGATGGGATTGAAACCAATCAGATAAATCGGTATCCAATTCTCCATCTTGGGGCTTCGGGCCAACGAGTATAAGTTTGAGATCTAAGCTAGGAAGCTTTTCAGATGCATGTCGAAAAGCATTATACACAGCCTTCCTGTTTTTGTACCAGGCAGCACTTCCCACATGCAGTAAATAGTTGGTTTTATTAGGATAAAGAGGAAGACTTACAAGCGATTCCCCTCGCTCTTCAGTTGGAGGGGAATTGGTTTCCGTACCTAGGTGGATAACAGAAGAATTCAATGCAGAGCCAGGGACTAATCGGTCGAGATCCTGCTGGGTTTGCCGGGAATCACAGGCATAATAATCTGCATGCTCAAGGGAATGATGAATCCACTTTTGCAAGAGCTTGCCTGATTTGGAAGTTTTTGGAGCAAGAGGAAATTCTCCATGTGCCGAGCGAATGGCGATTAAATCATGACAGGTAATAATTTTCTTTGCCTGAGAAACCTTTTTTAATTGAGGTAAATAGACCGAGTTCGAATGATCGATGATATGAATCAAATCAATCGGTTTGGAGATGCTTTGCAGTTTATTTTTAAACTTTTTTTGAAATAGCAGATATTTATCCAGGTAAGCTCCCCATTTAATCAACTTGTCGCCAGTCGAGATTTTGCTAAAGAATGGTTGAGGATAACATTCTTCGACTTCAAACCTTGGGTTTTCTATATGTTCTGAATTCAATAGACCCCCAAACCGCAACATGCTCATCTGTTTATCTTCCCGGAAATTGGAAAGCACAAAGACCTTCTTTTTCGTATTCAACTAAGTTTAGTCTGAGAAACTGCTGCAGCAAGACAAAGCCCACACCCAAAAGCCGCAAATCCAAGGTTGGTGGGTTGTCCAAGCAAACCAAAGAGAAGAATTGGCCCAGCGGCTCCAAACAAAAAAATGGCAAGGTAACTCCCCCTCTTGATTGCTCTTATGCAACTGACAAGTAAATCCTTAGTTATCCAAATCCTCCAAGCGATAAACAAACCGCCGATAATTGCTCCATTTTCGATAATGGGTCGAGACCATGAGTTTTCAGCACCTCCAAACCCTCCACCAAGTGCAGCTCCAGCACGCGTAGCTGTACCTAAGCCATTACCTAGCCAATCAATCCACAAGCTGTAGTAATACGGAGCCATAAACATTTGAAAGTAGCGATTGATATAAGCTTCCGCAGGGGTACCTTCCACATTGGCTGCCTCTTCAAATCGTAAACTTAGAAATTCTAAACCTTCTGCAAATAAATCAATTTGAGAGTATAAAATCAGAGCCAGTGCGCTAAAGCCAAAAACGGAGGCAGCAATTTTACCAAATTCGCTCGGTCTAAAATAAGCCAAAAAACCAATGCAAGCAACAACCTGCAAGCATTCTGCTATTACTGCTCGACTACCCGCCGTGACCATGGCGAGTAGGGTGGCGCTCGTTCCAAGATAAAGCATCCACTTGGGAAAGGTTCCTTTCATTAAAAATCCATAGATGATGTAAGAAACAGTAAAACAATAATAAAAGACGATTCCACTTACAAAGCTAAAGGTTCCTGAAGCTCGCACCTTGCCACCTGATGTTTCTAACTGGCTTCCGGTTCCTCCAACCGCAGTATTAATAATGTCCTGTGCATCACCTTGAAATTGTTGGGCTACCACCCAAGTCATTGGCAAAGAGAGAAGCAAAAACGCTTTTCCAAAGTTAATCACATCATTCCATGTAAGTACTCGAGCCATGATGAAGATAAGGGGAAAGTGAAGCAGGTTTGTTCGAGCTCCATAAGCAACTGTAAATGGATGTGCTTGGTTAACCAAAAGCGATACAATTACAGCCAACATGACCCAATGAAAACATTTATTTAGGTATTTATTACGCATGGGAAAGATTCCCTGAGCATGGCATAAAAAATAAATCCAAATGACGATGGGATCGCGTACGATCAGTAATCCCTGAGACAATTCAGGCAAAAACCATTTCCTTAAAGCTCCTTCAAAAAGCAGAAGGATAAAATAAAACCAAATCAATTTTTTAACAAAGGCATGATCTGTTGCATCTGTTTGTAAAACCCTTCTTTTTTTGGGTAAAATTCGAGTTAAGGGAATGGTCTCGGTGGCACTCATTTAATAACCAATCTCATCTAGTTTGCTTGATGGATACAAGTTAAAATCAATGATTTTACGGGCGTATAAACTCCATGAATATTGTTTCGCTTTCGATTGACACAAATCTACTCGCTCTGCCTTCTTCATTTTTTCGTCTATCAGGCAAACTATTTTTTCCACAAGTTTTAATGGATTTCGAATTGGAATGATGTGACCAGTCATACCTTCATCAATTAGATCCTCGCCACCCGCGTTAGCGGTGGTAATAATAGGAAGCCCGCAAGATAGCGCTTCTTGTTGAACTAAAGCTCGACCTTCAATAATTGAAGGGAGTACGAGAATGTCATGATTCATCATAATCTCACGAACCTTTTGATTTGAACAAGGAGGGAAATATTGAAAGTCCGAAAACTGCTTGCGGTAAAACTCCATGGGCAGGGAGGGTTGCCCAAGGATGGACAAAGTCACAGGTTCTTTTTCTAAAAGTTTCATTGCTTCAAACAGATCAGCTAGCCCTTTTCGCTGGCTCATCGACCCTACAAACAAAAGTTTAAAAGACTTACTGGCTTTGCTACTCATTTTTCTGCTGAAAGGCTCCGTTGCAGGGCTACCAAATGGCGATACCAGACAGGGAGTATTTTGTTTAATCTCGTCGGGTATGGAATCGAGTACAAAATGACTAGGGCAGATGATCCTGTTGGCCATTCGAATTTCTTTCTCTTTACGAAATAATTTCTCTTCAGGTTCGCGAGTACTTTCAAGGGTGGGTTCCCATTGGGGATACCTCTCAACTTCCTCAGCTAATAATCTTCTAACGGTTGCCCAATGAGCAATAGGGAGTTCATAAGAACATTGAATCCCCAGTTCCCGAGCCCGTTTAAAAGAGTGATAGGCTCCATCCTCATAAGCATGTAGCACTTGGGTGCCTTGTTTTCTTAGTCTTGAGCAAACCTTTTTATCCACTGTGAGGTATGAGTGATCAGCTCGATTCCGTTTTTTACTCTGATCCCCTTTCGCCAGTAACCTTACAAGTTCAGGTATCCATTGTCTGGAAATTTTATCGTCTGGTATAGAATAACCCCTTCTTTTACATATTATTTTGATAAAGAGGTTTGTCTCAAGCCCTGAGCCAATAGTAGTGTAAAACTTTTCAAGCTGCTGACTCTTTGTGAGTTCTTCCAACAGGGCACGAACAAAGGTGTTTCCCGTGGGATGAGAAACCACAAACTTGGTTCCATTACTCAAAACTGGTTCATTTTCTTTTTTGACCACTGATGGATTGGGTTTTCTACACATGAAAAAAAGATCCAGGCAAGAAAAATTACAGGAATCAAATAAAGTAATGGTACCAAGAAATTGGCAGGCTTCTCTCCCCAGAGATCACGGTGTAAATATCCGAATAACTTAAAGAGTGGAAAGTGGATGAGGTAGAGCGAGAAAGAGATTTTACCAATCCACGAAATCGCACTCAAAATTCGTCGGCCAATTATTCGGTTTAACAAGTCTACTTGCGATAAACAGAAGATAAAAAAGAATAAGTAAAAAGTCGTCCAAATGATATATTGTAACCATGAATCCCAGTTTTGATACCTGCTAAGCAGGGCGAAAGATAGGCTGAGAACCATAATGGGTACTTGGTAATGAAGTTTTAAACTGCCTAACTTTTGGTCGCCATACAATTGGGAAACCCATGCGCCAAGTAACCAGGATGGCCAAAGAAACAAGGCTGTAAAGGAAAGCCAGTTATATCCGTGGTAATTTAGGTAAATGCTAGCTGCACTTGCAGCCAAAGATAGAATCCATAGCAGGGAAGACCTTAATTTACCAAAGAGGCAAAAGGCGAGGGGGTAGAGGATGTAAAATTCTAGTTCTAGAGGAATTGTCCAAAGAGATGGATTACTAAGAAACTGCCCATTCCCCGGTGGGTAGTTCTGGGAGAGACTAGCCACCCGCAAAATCCTTTCAATATCCCAGGTTTTGTCACCCCAAAGTTTAAAACATAAAAAACTTATTCCTGCAGTAAGAGCTAAAGCCCCAAAGTAGGCTGGGTAGATTCGCCAGAATCGTCGAATGAAATAAGTTTTCCAGCATGGATTCGTATTTCCTGATGTGTTCGGATAATGAATGCAAAATCCACTAATTAAGAAAAACAGTAAAATCGCATATCCCAAGAAAGGTGTGGGTATGGAAAGCCAAGCCGTTGCCTTGGCAAAAGATGAATATTCCTGAGGGTAACTGGTAATTTGCCACCAACCCACCCACAACTCTACCCTCACATGGTAAAGCAGAACCCCGAGGCATGATAACCCCCGAAGGAAATCTATAACTTGGATTCGTGGAGTTTGGTTCATTGTTGATGGAGTAATTTTGTATACTCGTTTGCATAATCATTAAGCGGGCGAACATATTGCTCCAAATCTTCTTTTGCCAGTCTAGATATTTCTTCATATTGGCCATCCTTCATTTGCATGGCAGTTTTAAGGCATTCTTTAAGTGTATTGACATCGCCGGGGGTACACATCAACGCATGAGCACCAGCAGTTTCTTTAACGCCACCATCCGTTGTCGCAATACAGGGTACTCCGACAGATCTTGCCTCCAGAGGAGTAAGTCCTAAATCCTCTTGGGTATGGGGTGGTGTAACCATCCATTTTGCTTCCCGTGTGTAGCGATGCCTTTCTAATTCACTCACAAACCCAGGCATCTCGACCCCTTGAATGCTTTTTTCTTTGATGGTCCCCAAAACTTCTTTTCTCAGTGGCCCGTCTCCAAGCATGACCAAGGGCCAAGTATCCGGGTTGGCCGAGATTTGTCTATAGGCTTCCAGTAAAATACGAATTCCTTTGTTGGGCACCCATCTTCCAATAAATAAAAATCCTTTTCTTTTGTCGGGGGATGTTTCTTCTTTGGGCATTCTTGAAACCACGGGTAGGCGGGAACTATTCTTTTTTCGTTTTCTTTCCCAACTGTCCCAAACAAATTCTGATATGTACCATCTTCTGTCAGCTTGGCGGACTGCCCAGTTCCATGCCAAAAGTCTGGGGTGAATACCTCGCCTTCGCCAATTGTAAATGGTCATCACAAATGGCTTGCTAAATTTTTTTGCATACCATGCACCCTCAATCATTGGATTGTGCAGATGTACTAAGTCACAATCTTGAATTGCCTTTTTAATCTCAGCATCTCTCGGAGTCACCCACTGACTAGTAAATCGTTTAGCTTCTTCTCCCGTCCATGTTGATATGATTTCGGATTCATTGTTTTGAATAGATTGATCATCTTGAAATCCAGAAACTTTTTTTCTTAGCAACCTCACGATTGCTCCTTTTCTGATAAGATCTTCAATCAGAGTTAGGCAAAAAGTCTCGATACCACCAAATTTGCCAAGGCACGGTGCCATCATTGCAACTTTTACCTTTGATAAATCAGCCATTTACCAAAGATTCAGCCTGGTATTTTTCCACCTTTTCACTTGCTTCCAAGAATAGCCAATTAGATTCTGGGTCATACAAGCTTCGAAGCGGGGCTTGATAATAGGATCATTTTGGTCAACAGGAATTACTTCCTTAGCAAGTTTTTGAATCCACTCTTTTCGGTAGGAGCCTAAAAGATGTATTCCAAAAGTATCCTTAGAAATATGAGCATTGGGATAGAGGTTGGTTATTTGATTTGGGCAAACAGTCTTAGCATTGCACCGGTTGGCTAAGCCTGCCTGTGCAGTTGGCATGATCCACTCCGGGATTTTGTGCAGATGAGATGCACCCAGAAACCATTCTAAATAATCCCAGTCTATGGCTCGCTTGTCCCAAAATACAAGACCTGTGGTGATTCCCTTTGCAACCTCAGGTTTTTTTCCAATCCCCGGTAAATCCCATGGTCGGAAGCAATAAGCATCCCATTGAGTATCTTTGAGAAAGACCGCCCCACCTTCTGCCTGCGACCGATCAAACAAACCAGAGAAAGGCCGAAGGAAAAGAATGTCTGCATCCAAGTAAAAACTTATCGGGTCATTTGGATTTGCGAAAAGGGGATCAAAAAATTCAATTCCCCAGATAGATTCTTTTCGGAACTTTTGGCAGTTTGGTCTGCCCTCAAGGTGGTCAAGGATGCGACCGGTATTGCGTCCGGAATCTGATATTCTTACTAGATGAGGCGAAAACTGTTCGAGGATCGAATCTTTATCTTCATCCGGTAAGAATTTATCCGTGTGGAGATGCAGTTCAATTGGATCTTCACAATATTGAAGTAATGAAATTAAGCACCTTAGATAAAAGGGAAGTTGATCGCCCCCGATGAGTGATTGAACGATAATTTTATTATCATGTTTACTCCCCATCTAGTTAAAGCGAAGCAAACCAACTTAGGACCGTAGAAATAATATGATCAACATTCTCGTCACTTAACTGAGGGAATATGGGTAAAGTCAGGTTTTTTCGGTAAAAAATTTCGGTCATCGGTACATCATCTCCACCCCTGATTCGATTGGCATAAGCGGCATGCTGATGACCGGCCAAAGGATAATGCAAGCTCGCTCCTACATTTTTAGATCTCAAATATTCCAATAATTCATTCCTTCTTTCACATTCAATCACATACAAGTGCATTGCGTGCAGTTCATTTGTTTTTTGAGAGGGCAGGGTAATGGGGAGAACCTGAAAAGCCTGATTATACCTTTGTGCAATTAATCGGCGTTTTTCATTGTCATTGCTTAAGTGGCTTAGCTTAACCCGCAAAATAGCAGCCTGCATTTCATCAAGTCTGGAATTAAAGCCAGCGTTAATGCTTTCTCTATCTTCGTTCCATCCATATTGACGAAGAGATTTTATCTTTTCCGAAAATTCTTTGGATCGGCAAAGAATCACTCCGCCATCTCCCGTTCCCCCCAGGTTTTTGGTCGGATAGCAGCTGTAAGCGGAAATATCTGCAAAGGTGCCTACTTTTTGCCCATCGATCTCGGCTCCATGTGCCTGCGAACAATCCTCCACTACCGCCAGTTTATGAGCATTGGCAATCTCCAAGATCTTGTACATTTCAGCTGGTTGTCCATAAATATGAACCGGCATGATCGCCCGGGTATTGCCACCTAAATTCTCCTTAATTGAATCAGGGGAAATGCATCTTGTATTCGGGTCGATATCTGCAAATACTGGGTTGCAACCTGCCTGCTCAATTCCAGCAACAGTCGCTACAGCTGTGTGAGATGGAGTGATGACCTCATCGCCAGGACCAAGACCAAGACCTCTCAAGCACAATGCAATAGCATCAGTTCCATTGGCAACTCCCGTAGCATGGAGATTTTCTCCATGAAATGCAGCAAACTCATTTTCGAATAGCTTTACTTCATTTCCAAGGACATACCAACCTGAGTCAAGAACTCTCTTGATAGCCAAGTCGATCTCCGATTTGTGAGATTTGTAGGAAGCGGATGGATCGCTAGTTGGAATCACTTTAGCAGTTTATCGGCAGGAAGTATAGAAGTAGTGCTTTGGGTAGCTGGACTTGATTTTCCTAATCACTATATTCACCATTGTATGAAACCACACTTACTGAGTGAACAGTTTCTAGGGATTTTATTTCATGTAGAATCTTGGATTGGTTTTCCGTTCTGATTTCCAATATTGATTCACATGATTCATCTGTCACGGTAACTGATTTGATTGAATTTATAACTGACTCGTTTCTCAATATGGATTCAATTTCTTTTACGCAGTTTTCGGATGATTGAATTATCAATAAGTAAGGCGACTGAAATGTACGGTATTTTGAAACCAAAACTAATATTATCGCTATAATTATACTTCCTGAAACAGCCAAAGTAAAAAAGCCCGCTCCGCAAGCAATTCCAACCGCAATACTCCAGAACATAAATACAATATCATTAGGGTCCTTTATAGCCGAACGGAACCTTACTATGCTTAATGCCCCAACCATTCCCAAAGATAAAATGATGTTGGAGGTAATCGTCATTATTATAAGGCATGTAACGGTAGAAAGACCTATTAACGACAGGCTTAAACTCCTCGAGTATAAGACGCCAGAAAATGTAAGTTTATAGACATAGTTTATCAGGAACCAAATTATAAAGACAATCAACAGGGAGAAGGAAATATCAATTATATCAAAAGTGTTATTTTTGTAGTAGTTGAGAAAACCGTCTTTTATTAGATCAGTAATTTGGATTGGTTCATTCATTATGTTTTAGTTGAAGAAAGATATGGACTTTGCGTACTTAGAAAAAGAAATTAAACTAGAGTTTGATGTAGTTAATAAGAATTTGATGTGTTCTGGCAGATAATGAGTGAACTTAACTTCGAGAACAATTCGCTGTGAGTTAGTTATTTGATTAGTATTTTGAATATTCTGAAAAAAATGCGAAGTATCTAAAGATGCAGTTATCGATTTGTCGAAATTTATTCTGAGATTGTTTTGATTTTTGATCACGAATGCTTCTCGTTCATATTGAATCAACACTTTAGGGCGATAAAACCTAGTTGAGGTATTACTTTCAATGCTTGGGAATTCTTTTCTCAGAGTGGCATTAAGAAGTGCAGGGTTTTGTAGTAGTTGATCAACGAGGGGTTTTGATATCTTGTGAGATTTTTTATTTACTAATTGACCCACCTTGGACTTGTTTTCAAGAACAATAAAATCAGTTGAATTATTGTAAGTTCTGAACCTAATCTTATTGCGATTGTTTATTCCGGATTCTTTCTCATAGTGAGAATTGGATTTTAGATCCTCTAAATAAAGACTTCTTACCGTGTAAAATCCTTTATCCTCACAATGAGGGTCTCTGTTGAGAAATTTTAGTCTAGATTTTAAAACATCGTACTGAAATTTGTTCAGCAGATATTTGTATTCGTGTCTAAATACGATTCTTTTCAATTACTTTCTAAAATTCAGATTTATTGATTGAAAGACAGAATCTAGTGTCTGGATCACTTCGGTTGATTTAATATCAAATGAGTCAGGGTCAAAAGAACTCAACCTGAAAAAATCAGATGAGTCATCAAGTTGAATTGAATTGATTGGCAGGTTGGAGTTTCCATGTAAATAAGCAGTTCCTCCATCAAAAATACCTTTTTTAATGTAACAGCTAATGTTTGTTTCGTTAGTACCAAAAGAGTTATTTGAGATTATTGCCTTTGACGAATCTTTTACTGCTATTCCTATATCGTTTCTTTTTATTACATTATTGAAAATGATGACTTTGGATCTCTCTCCTACACTAATTGCTTTGTCACCGGATCTAATTAAATTGTTGTCTTTTATGATGATGGAAGATCCGGAAAGGTCGATTGCATCTCCTACATTTGTAATTGTTAGATTATTAAACTTATTCGCCTCGACAATTCCGGAACAAAAATCCAGGTCCATATGATCTGAATTGTTGTCGATAAAAACACATTCTGTTATTTCAATATTTGAATTTTTGAAGTTAATTCCGTCGTCAGCTTTGGATTCTCTGATTATACATGAGTTCATATGTACAATTCCATTGTGTATGGAAAGGGCCCCGTTATAAAATACTCCATCTGCTAAAGTTTCTGAACCGCCAATAATTTCTAGGTGGTTTATTCGGATGTTGCTAGCGTTCTGTAGATTAATAGCAATTACGCCGAAATGACCTTCATCTTTTTTTCTTCTAATCGTTATTGGGGACTGCAAGGTCCCGTTGAATTGAATTGGACTAAATGATATAATACTCTTATCTTTTGCCATATTCAATACCGTGCCACTTTCTATAGATAAAATTAATCCGGAGGGTATGATCAAATCTTTTGATATTTCATAAACACCGCTCTTTAAGAAGAGTTCATTTTTATTCAAATTTAAATTTAGGTAATTGTGCTCGTCGACGAATCTTTGAGCACTTAGTGTTTTCGATTTTGAGTAATCTGTGGAACTATCTATGACATTCAGATGAATTCGGTTATCAGGGACAAATTGACCAGTGAATGTGTTGGTAGCTGAGATTAAAAAATGATCTTCGTGGAAATCGCCAAGATTTTCCCCATTTATTACTATTTCGAAGAAATTCTTTTGAGGTAACAATCTTGAGTCTAAGTTTGCCATTAAGTATTCATTTTCAAAAAACTTAGACAAATCTAAATATCCAATTTCGTCTTCAATATAGGTTGTATTCCTAATATTCTTTTGAGCTGCGGAGTAAACTCCTTTGGGTAGAGAGATTTTAAAATTATTTAATTTTAATCTGGCTAGACTATCAGGGAGAAGTTTAACGGTTAATGAATCATCAGTTTTAAATACCTTAATGAAAAGAGATGAGGCTGATAGTGCGTTCTTAATTTCTTTAACATTGCTCTGCAGGGTATGTACCTGATCTTCTATGAGAAAAGTTGTCGTTTGACTACCAAACTTGGAGAATGGATCCAATGGGAAAATATCTAAACTATGTTTACTAAGTTCGTTGATTCTCGTTTCGATTTTATTCTCGAGGATAAACTTTTTAAAATAAAAGTTTCTTCTGTCTCTAAATTGATTGTTTCGTAGGAATGGATAAAACATTCTTAGGTATTTGGTTTTATAATAATAGTTCATTCCATGTTCAAAAGAGTAATGACCTTTTTCGGAATCGGGGAGGTGTGCACTATTTAGATTTAGGCTTTTTGCTCCATCTTCGGCTCTTGGTTGGTAATAAATCAAACCGTTGTTCAATGAATAAATGAGTCGGATATTTCTTTCTATGTAATCATGTGAATAGCCCCAAAATGTTTTCATCGCTGTAACAGCCGCAATCTTTTCTATATCGACAAGATTTTCTAATAGATCGAAATCCATATCTCTCAATCCATTTAAATATTTTTCCACTCGGTTATTAATTTCTTCATTATGAAGGGAATTAACTTTGATTGCGGATGATTCCCAGAAATCTAGGTTACTGTCGTGTAGCACTAACTCGGTAATATCTTTAAACTCAGGTCTTATACTTAAATCGTTAGGTAATTTATTTTTTTCGAAATACTTTGGATTATTATCGAATTCTTCTTCTAATAAGTAAATTCCATTGAATTTATCATTTATATATAAAATACAATATCCATTTTCAGGATGGGGTAACTTCGCGATATCGCTAAGCTCCTTACAGAGTAATGGCGGGAAATAGCCTCTGTCTTCAGGTACAACAAAATCAATTTTCTCTAAATTATTAATCAATTTATCTCCTGGTAATTTTAATGAATAACTTTTTTTAGGGTCTTTCCAGTGCCGGGGTTCGCCTAAGTGCAATTTCAGCTTTGCATCATAATCTGTCCCTTTGTGTTCAATGTTGATTTTTCTGTAAGCATTTAATTTTTCAGCTTCACTGCGTGAAGCATTATTCTCCATGAAGTTAACTATGCTGTCGAAATGTAAGAGATCTTTTGGCGAGAGCGAAATTTTGAAGCAATCGATTCCCGTGTTTTCAATTTTATTTATTAACGCATTTTGGTAGTGCTGAGAGTTGATTTCTTTTGTGAAAATAACCCCCCTGATTTTTTGCCTGAGACTATCTCTTTCGTTGTAAAGATAAGAAATGATAGTGGTATAATCCGAATGGATGTTAAAAGCAATGAGGCGACCTAGTAACTCCAAAGATACTACTAATAAGAAAACAAAAGTATAAAACTTTGTTTTCTTGTTAAGAAGTTTAACGAATTTCAAAATTTCAGAGTTTAATGAGTAAAGTCGCAAGGGCTTCTACCAATTTTTACTGATCTTTGCTCGGTAATTGCAGTCGACTACAGCCAATGCTTTTAAGTGCACTTTTTAGGAATTTAGAACAGATCGGATGTAATAATCTTTTAGTTATGAATATAGTGATCAATTTCCTCTTTAAAATATTCTATAGACAGTTTGATGCCTTTATTAAAGTTTATTTTTGGATTCCATCCGAAGGAAGAACGGAACAATTCGTGGTCACAAAGAAAGTCACCTACATCGATTACTTGTCGGTCCTTAGGAAAAGGAATCATTTCAAACATTGAATCCTTCACTTCTTGGCACATGATCTCAGCAGTTTCTTTTAGGCTCAATGGGTCAGGTGCTCCAAGATTGTAAACTTTTCCGATAGCATCGTCATTTGACGCAGCAAGGATCAGTGCATCTACCACATCCTCCACAAAGTTATAATCCCTTCGTTGGCAACCATCACCAAAAACTTGAATAGGTTTGCCTTCAAGTAAATTTCTAATCCAAATGCCTAAAAAGGTTTGCCTAGCATCTTTGATTCTCATCCTCGGACCATATGTGTTGGTGAGTCTCAATATACTAGACGGAATGCCGTGTACCTTTTCGTAGAGCAAATGATACCATTCGCCTGCCATTTTGTTAACTCCGTTAATATCGACTGGGGCCAATGGATGCTCTTCGTCGACCGGAAGATACTTGGGCTTCCCGTAAATTTGTCGGGTGCTGGCAAATACGATTCGTACTTTCGAATTATGCTTCCTACAGGCTTCTAAAATAGATAATTGAGCTTTTGCGTTGATGTCCAAATCCGTGAACGGATCTTCCATGGAGTCCAAATGACTCGTTTGCCCTGCAAGGTTAAAAAGGTAATCTTGACCTTTTACTAACTGATTTATTGAAAAGGGGTCACGTACATCAGAGAAATTGACATTAACCTTATCCTGTATGCCGTAAAGGTTTCTCAAGTTCCCTCCATACTGCGGAATCATGCTGTCAACGATTGTTACCTGATTGCCCTGCTCAAGTAATCTTCGGGCAAGATTAGATCCAATAAATCCAAGCCCTCCGGTGATTAATACATTTTTTTTATTCATTTGATTTGTGCCGTAACTTTATGAGGGGGTAAAGTTTAAATAGAGGATTTCGATGGTGATCCTATTCAGATTTGCGCAGACCGATTTCACGGAACGGATTGCCTGCCCCAATTTGATCGGGATTTACATTTTTCGTGACAACCGACTGAGCTCCGACGATTGCATTTTTTCCGATTGTTATTCCAGGCATTATCATGGCTCGTACCCCTATGAACGCATTTTCCTCGATGATAATCTTATTTGTAATCAACTGAAAGGAAGGGGCGTTGAAGTCGTGTGTTCCAGTGCAAAGGTAGGCTTCTTGTGCAACAGTGGCTCCTTTCATAATCTCAATTTTCCCAAGCGAGTATGCGACGGAGCTTTCTCCCAGGCATGCCCTGTGATGCATAATCAGGTGCCAGGGTACTTCAATTCGGGCTTTTGAATGGACGAATGGAGTACCTGAAATGGTCGCGCCGAAAGCCCTCAACGTCAGTAAACGCAAAGGGTTGAAAAACTTAGGCGTCCAAGAGCAAAGAAAGAGCCAAGTAACCTTCCATAATGTCAAAACCAAATATACCCACAATGGCCACGGGTTTTGATAAGGGCTATTTTGAGTTTTTGGATTCACGAGAGTATCTTTACCATATTGTTGGCAGTGTGGACAACACCATCGAAAAAAGGTTTTCGAGGTCTTTGGCTAAATTGAATTATTTTTTCAGTGTGCGATGATTCGTTAATAAGAAAAATTTGGTCTTGGAATGGTTCGAAAATGAACAAGTTTTCTTTAGGAGTATCACCATCGTCATAAGCAAAGATTGGCAATCCGTGTTCAAGCATGGCTGCAGTGGCACCACTTTTGCCCAGTACATCGTATGGAGTTGTGGAAACTCCAATGGAGCAGTCTTGCAATTCGTTTGAAATCTTTGCGGGTGGCAATTCATTTGTCAGCGTAATTATAAATTCATGTTTTCGGGCGATCGACCGAATTTTTTCGAGACCGATACTATCCCGTTGTCTGCCTATGACCCTCAATTCAATTTTCTGCTTCGAAAGGTTTGCTATCTGCTTCAACCTAAGGGCTAGCAATTCATAGGGGAAGTTCTCATAGGCAGTGCCAAAAAATACGGCCCTGAAATGCTTTTTCTGGGAACAGGCTGGTATCGGAGAGTGTGGGATGTTACCGAACAAATATTGATGTTGGACATCAATACCTTCTCGCTTTAGTCGATCGATAGCGGCTGAATTCGTACCAAATGCAATAGAGGGATTTAGGAGTTTGACAAATTTTAAAATCTCTCGTTTTTGTCTCCATCCCATTACTTTTTCTTTGATTTTTGCTTTCGGGTATGCCCCGATCCAAATCTCGTGGAAAACAAGATGTGTTTTTTTTCCGGACAACGCCTTTGCAAAGCTTTTGAGGTAGGGGCCTGAAATCCCGTTGGAGGAAAACCCATAGGGAGAAAATTGTATACTGCATAAATCAATCGCCGAAAGATCTGGGGAAAAGTTGCCAAAATCTTTCGGCGAATTAATTGTTTGAATCAAAACCACGTGTCCCTGTTTCTCCAGTTCTTTGCTCAGCAAGTCGAGGTAGTCGGTAATACCGCATTTCCGAGGTTTGGCCGGGCTTGTAATAAATAGTATTTTCAAAAACTATTTTGAGGAATTGAAGTAAGCTAATTCTTTGATCCGCAAATTATGCCAAACTCTGATGATGGAAGGTGCTTGATTATTTTGAAGCCATGACTGATTACCAAATCTTTTGCATAATCGTGATCTTTTTGATTAGCCCACAAGTGATATTCAAGTGTAATATTGTCTACGCTCTTTAAAGATTCGGGGTTTTCCAAAATATCCCATTCCGAACCTTCGCAATCCAGTTTAAGTAGATCGATCTTGCCTCCCAACTCCTTCACAACCGAATCTAGCGAGATCATTTCCGTACCACCGTTTCCTGATTCCTTCACACGGGTTTGGTTCGACTCGCCCATCAAGTCGAGTTTTACGCTGCCACTTTTGTTTCCCACGGCTTGTGTTCGTAACTCAATGTTCAATTGGGAGAAATTGTGGGCAAGATAGCTTTCCAAAACCAAGTTCGGTTCATAGGCATGGATTTCCGAATCGGGGAAAAAGAATCTTGAGGCAATGGAAAAGAAACCGACGTTGGCGCCGATATCAATGATTTTGGAGATTTTGTTTTTACGGAATTCAGTCAGTCCATAATCATCGTCCAAAAAGATCGAAAGGAAATCGATAAATATACCTTTTTCATCGGGGAATTCTAAGTTTATTGCTTCACCATGGAAATCTATTGTTTCAGGCAGATGAAATGAAGACGTTCTAAAATAAGAAAATCCCAAGCGCCGTGCGTTCTTATACCGTGTGATGAATTTTGTGATTTTATTCATTAATCAATTTTAGGTTCATCTTTGCGTAAATTTCATCGGGTTGTGGCAAATCAAGGATGTTCTCCGAAGTTTCTTTTCCCAAGACAATTCCATTCGGGTGCCCCCATTGTTTTTGGTGCAGTTTTGCACTTCCATAGCATTCTCCAAGTATCGTTATCGAAGGAATTTCATAACTGCCAGCCCAATGCATCGTAATGGAACTATTGCTGATCACTAAATCCGATCTGCTGACTAGGGCAGCGGACTGTCGAAGGGATAATTTCCCGCAATAATTTAGTACTCGATTACCGCTTCTGCCATTCATATTAAAATCAATGCGATTTCGATCTTCCATTGAGCCAATGATACGGATTTGGTGATTTGTTCGGTTGTATAAAATATCCACTAACTTAGTGAAACGTTCATTTCCCCAAGATTTTTCGGGAAACCCCGCGCCTGGGGCGATGATTATCCGTTTTGAGCGTTTGGCGGGTGTGCCCCAATTTTTATCCGCTTCCTCCAGTTCTTTGGTATCGAGGGACAAAATTGGTTTTGGATCAACTTTCTCTTGGCCGCCAAGAAGGGGTATGAAGGCAAGGGCCGATTCAGCAACTTTGCAGTTTTCGACAAAGTCGACGCATTTTTCGCAGGCCTTGTCTCCTCCGGCGTATCCACGGACACCAAAGCGGTGGGGGATTCCGCCTTTGCGAAGCAACCATGACCCTTGCCTGCTTCCTAGAATGTCAATCCCATGAGTGTAGTTTTGTTCGCGAAGAAATCGGGATTCGGGTGAAATGAGTACATAAAGTAGTCCCTCAAGGAATGTACGGGGTGAATTTGCGGGGAAGCGACAATTTTGCTTGTTATGCCAAGGAGCGTTCATCTTGATGATTCCGTCCAGATCGGGATTGTTTTCAACCAATGGTCTCGCCCAGTCTCCTACTCCCATAAAGACCTTCGCCTCAGGGAAACTTTCCTTCAATCCCCGAACCAATGGAGTGGTTAAAAGTACATCACCCAAATCATTATTCCGTAGAATGAATATTTTTTTTGTTTTTCTTGGAGTCATCAATTCGGAGAGAGGGCGAGCACATCCGTTGCAAAATCTTGCGGATATTCATTTGCACGAAACTTTGCCAACAAGGGTGCGTCTTTCTTGAGCCGATCTTTTCTCGGATGCTCGCCAAATAATCCAAAGTCAGAATCTTTGCACAAATAGAGCGAGTATCCTAGTGATTCAAGATAGGCGAGAGGGGCGTTTGTTTTTCTGCCATACCTTTTTTGGTTTTCAGGTATGATTTCTACATAGATAGCCTTGACGCGATGATCTGAAAGGTTTTTCTGCCAGCCTTGCAAGGCCGGCAACTCATGGCCTTCAATATCAATTTTTGCAAAGTCTACGCAATTTATCTGATTTTGGTCGCAATAATCATCCATGACTAGGTTTGGAATTTCAATTCCTTGATCCTGAGTTGGGCAAACATGAGATTGGCCAGATTGATTGGTCTCCAAATTAAAGTGTGTTTTTCCATGTGTATCACTAATACAGCAGTGATTAAGGTGAAAGCAGTGGTGGGGATGTAGTTCGATTGATTTTTTAAGTAGACTAATTAAGTGAGGATTTGCCTCAAATAAATGATAGTTTAAATTAGGGTGTTCGGGGACTAAACCAAATGAACAAAATCCCATGTTTGCACCCAGGTCGAAGAACATGCTTTTTTTTCTCAGAAAGTATTTCGCAATAACAAAAAAGTCGGGTTCGAACACAGACTTGAGGAACACATTTCTCGGCTCAGGGTCATTAAGGGTAACGACTGCTTGAGCATTATCGTTGAATTTGATCGTTTGAATATGCTTAATAATCTTTAAACCCAATAGAGTTCGCACGACTGAATGTCTTCTCAGAATTAAGGGGAGTGCGAAGGTCATAATTCGCTATTACGCATTTGCATTGGTGGGAGGGAGTGGATCCTAATGTGAGTAAATCCTAACTGGTTAAAAAATTAAAAAAGTATCTTCCATACTGAGTAGATGTGATTTTTTTAGAATCATACGAAGTTGTAGAGAAGTGAGTACAGCAACTTTGTTGAATTGGCTTTCAATGAAAGCTAATTATTGGTTTAACTATGTTTTTAGTTGATATTTGGAATTCAAGGTTGAATGGGTCTAATCAAGCACGAGCTATATCTCACCCTGTAATCTTTATTATGCTCAATTTAAGTATCACAGTTGATGTCACTTTAATTTGGGCAAGCAGCACATCTAGCCCTCGGCACCTTAAGACAAATACGCATTTGATAAAGTCTTTTGTAAGCATACGAAAAAGGTGCCTCAAATAAACAGTAGGAGAACTATGTTCTATGGCATCAGGATGCTTTTTCAGAAATTGTAATAACTCTTTTAGTTCGAATCCCTTTGGTTTCCAATTGTTTCCCTCTCTCTTTAAAGTTCTCCATGGATGGCATGCGGCCGCATCCTTAACAAAGAATGTTTTTTTCCCGGCTTTTTGCATTCTGAAGGCAAAATCAACATCTTCATAGGCTACTTCAAAAGTTTCATCAAACCCCCCCAGTTCATCAAAGACTTTTTTTCTTACACACAAATTGCTCGTCCAAAACATTCCTCCCGATGAGTTTTCAGGACATGTTTCCGCCCATGTTCTCTTGGGTCGGTCAGGAAAGATATAACCTTCGAAAAGGTCCACCTTGGGGTTTTGCTCAATCGCTTCAAAATAAGCCTGAAGGTATCCTTTTTGAGCAATACAATCGTCATCAATGAAAACGACCCATTCGCCACTCACTTTGCTTGCCCCGGCATTGCGATTTCCTCCTGGGCCATTTTGCTTACCCTTTTTCCATTCTACTTGATGAAACTGCTTTTCAACTAGAACCCTGGATGAATTAGACTTTGAGTCATCGGTTACTATTATCTCGTAAGCGGGACTCTCAGCTTGGATTTCAGTTTTTAGGGAATTTAGGCATCGACACAGGTCATCAGCACGCTCGTAAGTCGGTATCACAACGCTAAAAAAGGGTTTTATTTTCTTCTTTTCGTGATTACTCATAGCATGAGTTTCTCGAGGAACTCTACGAGGTTCAAGTTAAAGCGATTAGGGCAAAATTTTTTCTCGGCTATTTGCCTTCCCGTGTTTCCCAACTTAGCAGCATAGTCAGGCTGCTCAAGAAGCAGGTTCATCTTTGCACTCCAATCCTCTGTGTCTTTTGGTCGGACAAAAAGTCCGCAGCCGTCATTCTCGGGGTCAAGGTCAAGGCATCCGGATTTCGTCATGAGTACGGGTTTGGCCATCGCCATGCCTTCCAGAAGATTTGTGTACCCACAAGTGTCGTCTGCATCACCAGAAAGTGGAATGCACACTCCAATACACTGGGCATACCACTTCCGAAGAGTTGGGTAGTCAATGGCTTGATCGGGTGGGTCGTCTGATGTATTGATCCAACGAACATTCGAAGAAAGATTTTTAGGACATAAGGAAGGTGGTCCGATGATGCGCACTTCGGCTCTAACTTTTTCAGCTGCTTTGGCAAATGTTTCATAATCTCGTTCAGTCTTGCCAGTAGCAAGAAAGTAAGGCTTCTTTGGCTTTTCTCTAGTAGGTTTTCCGTTAAAAAGTTCAAGGTCGACGCACCATGGCAAAAAGCGGGAGGGAGCAAATTGACTGAATTTTTCTTTAGCTTTTGGAGTCAGGCAAAGGAAGCCCGAGTGAGCACTGAGGTTTTTTGCAAGATAGGCTGTATGTGCCAAACGCGGCCCTTTCCCCAAGTATGGAGGCTCTCTAAAAACCCAAGATACCAACTTTGCCTTACGAAAGTGGCGAACGAGTGTAAGTGGACCACAGACTGAATAAATCATATCCGCGGTGCGGGAAATCCGTAATGCCGCTATTTCCGCTTTGACACCTGGGGAGCCACGAAAAAAAATCTGATTGAGTATTTTTTCGAGAAGAGAGGGGATTCTTACTGAAGAAGGAGAAATAATCGTCGTCTTCCAATTCTTATGCCGCTCGATTTGATCAAGCCCCCAAAGCTGATTACGTGGATAGAGGCCTTGCTTTATCTCCTCACGCCTGTTCTCTACGTAAGGATGCAGGCAAGCTATCTGTGCTTTTTTAGGAAGGACCAAGGGCATTGTGTTTGGTTGATTCGTCAGTAATTTCTAGCCCTTTTCGTTTGGCAAGCAAAAGTGACGGCAAACCAATCAATCCAAGTAACCAATAAACGAGAACAGTGTATAGAAAACCTGCGGACAACACATTTTCAGCAGCAGTCACTCCTTGCAAGTAATAGGCGAGAGCTCCGTCTCTTGTACCAACTCCCCAAAGAGAGACTGGAACTATTCCAGCAAGGATAGAGGGTGGGGTTGCAGCGAATACATGAGTGGTGGTTACGGAATCGTCAAAAGCCTTGACGAGAAACCCCATAATAATGGAGTTAGTAGTCCAGCATAGGCAAGAGGTGAAGAAACCAGCGAGGAGTACTCGTTTTTTCCTACTTGTCTCTTGGATGATTTTGAGAAAGTTCCCTATCTTTTTGCCTATAACTGGAAACGACCCCAATCTAGGAAGAAGCATGAGACCTGAAATTGTTACCAAAACAACTAAACTCGCTGTAATTATAACATTTTGCAGACCAAGAAAAAGAGAAGCGATTAATCCAATCAAACCGAGAGCTAAAAGGTCAACGCACCTTTCAAGAAGAGCTGCACCAGCGAGGATTCTCCAGGATGAATCATATTTTTTAGGCAGGTACGCTAGTTTTAGTAAGTCTCCTCCCCTGGCAGGGAGGATTAAATTGAGCGACAACCCACACATTGTCGCTCTAAGACAGTTTCGGAAAGTTACAGGGTATTTGACTACGGAAAGAAACAATTTTAGTCTAAAGGAAATTAGGGATACTGAGAGAAGGCAAAGAAAAGTAGCGGCTAGGAGGAATCGCCTGTTAGCCGCTGCAATAGAATCGCAAATACTTCCTAGATCAACGATGTTAAGCAGAACTACAATTGCAGCAATTGTGCCAAGCAACCGAAAGGCCATATTCCATGACCAGAAGTTGATGTAAAGATTTGCTTTTAAAAACAGGATCAGTCGATTGATTTTCGCGATACATTGACTAAATCTCCAATTAATCCGAGACCAAGAAAAATAAGACCTGTGGAAAAAAGGGATATGCTGGCGACGTCAGGTACTTTGCCAAAATAGATTTTGCCGAATATTCCGACCAAAATGGCAGCAGTAATTAAAAAGCCCGAAAGACTTCCGAAAACTTGAAGCGGCCGAAAGTACATAGTCGTTCTAAGAACAAGCGAGAAAAAGGCTATTGTGTCGTGGATTGGTCGGATGGAACTTTTGCCAACCCTTTTTCTGTAATCGATCTCATGATATTCTACCTCCATCTCATTGGCATGCATTGCGAGTGTTATTGTAGTTGTGAAGCTAAAACCTTGTGGAAGCAAAGGGAAAAAAGGTAACGCATCTTTTTTACGAAATACCCTTAAGCCTGAATTCAGGTCTTTGATATCGGCTTTCGCCATCCATCGAGCATACTTTAACAAAACCCACTTTGCCGGCCTTCGAAGTAATGGAATGCTTACATTCTTTCCAGTTCTTGAACCCACTGCCATGTGACATTCTTTTGCCCTTTCCAAAAGCTGAGGAATAAAGGTCGCTGGATATGTGCCATCGGCATCTGTGATGACAATGAAATTTCCTTTGGCAGCTAAGATCCCTTTCTTCAGGGAAGCTCCATACCCTTTGTTTGTTTTATTCTCTAATACGCTAAGAGTTGGGGTCTTAGAAGCGATTTTTTGGAGTGAGGTAAGAGTTTCGTCGGTACTTCCGTCATCAACGGCAATCACTTCAAAATCTTTTTTGTCACCAAACACATGGAATATTTCGGATAGTGTTTTTTTCACTCCTAGTGCTTCATTGAAACATGGAATTACAACACTTGTTTGAATTTTTACCGGGCAATGCTTATTGGTCATCGTAAATTTTAAATTTGATAGTCTTGAGACCCTTTCTTTTTGTGGGCTTTGAAAGAGCCTTCCAACTTTTTCTGATTAAATTAAAACAATAGCCTACAATATTTAGGGGAATTTTTTCAACAGCACTTCTTGCAAGATTTGTTCTGCCGATGATGAAGACAATTTGCAATATTCTTTCCACTGCTTTTCTGGCTAAAGAAATCTCAATGGGTTCATAACCGTAAAAAGGCTGGATTGATTTTCGCTTATTTCGTAAGAAGCTTCCTCTTTTTTTGAAGTCGATCATATGTCCATGCATGTCAAGTGCTTCATCTATTGAAATTCCCTCTGCACTAAGGAGTTCTTCTTCCATCATATTTTTTATGATTGCCTCTCCAACCTCAGAACGACTTAGAATAACTGAAAAACCTTTTTTTTCCTTTTCATACTTCGGTGACCATGCATCCCCAACTGATATGTCTGTAAGCTCATTAGAGAAATCGACTGCTTGTAAACTACTAGATGTTAGGTAAAAGGGGATTAGGTAATTATAGTAGAATTTATCAGCTTGCAAAACTCTGCCATCCTTCAATTCAATTCGTAGTTTACCCGGCCATTCTCCAGCCCTGTACTTCAAGTCAACAATTTCATTTTCAGAGTCCACACTGTTTGAACGGAGAAAGCTTCGAATTGACTCAAAATACATTTGTGTCCCAACATAAGGGCCTATTATGTAGCGGATGTTCTTTACAGAGGGATGACCTTCTTTTTGAAGCTTTCGAATAGACGCGACTTGGTCGGGGAGTCCAACATAGGCAAGAGGACCATCATCCTCTTTAATCTCACTCAAAATGGTATTAACAGGAGAAACTGAATATACGCTTTGAGAGCATTCCAAAATTTCTTCTGGTGTTCTTGCAATAATTGGTTTGGCTAAATAGGGTACTTCAGCACCCATTTTTAGGCAAATTGCACCGGAGATTTTACGACTGTTTAAAAGATAAAGTAGAATGGTTGTTATTGCACCACCCGATGCGGCTCCTCTGCGAATAGTTTCAGATTTGGAAAAGCCAATTCTGGATTTAGTGACTCTTCCCGACAACCAATTGCTGGGGAGATCTCCGAATGTACTCCTATTTAGATCTGGGAATGAACAATGCCTAGCTGGGCATGCGACCCTACAAGCTTGTGGCAGGTCATTATCATTTGTTACGAGGTGCGGGGTAGGAATTGACCCTTTTTCTTTGAATGCCAATTTGCCTTCAGCAAGGCCAACGCAACTCCCACATTGCGTGCACAAGCCTGGTTCAATTACCTCTTTGAGTAAATAGTTCCACGTGTCAGACATTTCTTATTCTCACTTTTTTCGACAGATAAAAGTTTGTCGTAGGGCAATGATAGTGAGTAACCATTCGGGGAGAACTCTTTCGATAGCTTTACCAATTGAAAGTAAAAATTTCGGACCTGCAGGCACAATCACGAAGGTTCGCTCTTTTTTGACGATAAGACTATTATTTTTAAAAATTCTCCTTAGTCTTCGGCGTGATAGCATACGGTGTGGGCCCTCGCTGTGGTGTAATCCAAGTATAGGAGCTAGCAGGTGAATTGGTTCCCAAAGTATGTTGGGTGTTGTCAACACAAACAATCCTCCTGGTTTGGTAACCCGCGCCAATTCTGCTACGAAATCCTCTGGGCAAGGCATATGCTCAATGGTCTCATAGCATAGAATGACATCAAAAGTTGAATTCTCAAAAGCTAATGGTAGAGATTCGAAAACTCCTGTTTTGCCGAAAACTTTTTCCATTTCAAAGGTCTTTTGGGCAAGAGATTGGAAGAGAGGTGAAACTGCCAGTCCAGTGAAATGGCAGCTTTTGTATTTTTTTGCAAAAAAAGCACTGCCATTTCCTGTGCGGCAATCTATATCTAGAACCTTTGAGTGATTCGGTAGCACAAAAAGAGGAGCAGAATCTGTGAAGCGCCTAAAGTAGGAATCAGTTTTTGAATTTATTTCATCATAGTCCAAAGTTTCATCCCAATGCTTCGCAACGTCTTTAAGTTTCCAACTTTTCATACAACTCCAGGAGTGGCTTTTTCGATGCATCTTTCAATGCAATTAGCAACGGATTTAGCAAAAAGATCGCAGTTGTAACTCTTGGCCGCAAATTCTCTAGCTCTTTTTCCCATCTTGATTGTTTCCTCTCTATTTTGCTTAACCCATAGGAGCGTTTTGGTCCAACCATCAATATTATTTGGGCGAATGATTTTACCGATTCCCAGTTTTTCGATATCGAGATCTATCCCTATATTTTCAGGCATGAGTATGGCTTTTCCCATCCCGAGTGCATCGCATAGAGAAGTCAATCCAGATGTGAATTTTTGAGGGAGCAAAGGAATTGCAATAGCTAGCGCATTCTTCAATTTATTGTAAACTTCGTGGGGTTCCTGCCATCCCACCTCCATTGATACATGGGGCGGTAATTTGTCGTAAATCGTTTCGGCGTCATAATCTAGGCACATTATGTGCGCATTAGATAATGTGTTTGCGCTTGCCATAGCAAACGAATGAAAATCTCGACCCGACCTGCCAGCTGTCATTATTTGATCGCCATAGGTTGGAGTGAGGGAATCATAGTAGTTTATATCAGGCCCCCATGGAACCCGGATAACTTTCTGAGTATTTTGGCCGACTAGAGGAATGTTTTTAGAAAATGTTAATACAGCATCAGCACCTTTGTGCCAGCAGTAGTTTACCGGAATTCTTAACCAGTTAAATCTTCCAATATTTTGCGGATGGTGTATGAGAGTAATGATTGGCACCTGGATGAAATCCAAGGCCCGCAGGTAATGCAAAGAGTGAGATTCAGTTTCTTTGAGACATAAAATTGCATCTGCCTCATTGATTTTTTGTAAGGTCTTTACTTGAGTCTCGATTCTTCCAATAGGAATAATCGGCTTATGCTTGATGAGCCAGTTGTCCAAATGATACGAGAATCCAGGTTCCCATAGTTTCACGAGTTCGGTATCAAATCCGAATTGTTTGAACTTATGTAATCCAAAAATTAAATGTCCGGGCAATTTCCCTACTTTATAATTTTTATAATCTCTTTGCAGATTATAATCATTTAAAACAATGACCTTACGGTTTTGCATTTAATTTTGTTTTGTGAATCAAACCAATGCCAAATCCGTCCTGCTTATGGTCATGTACAAACTCAGTGCTTTGGGGATATTGATCTTTGATTTCTTTCCAAAATTGAGGGACTCCACCAGAAAAATTCGAAGTATTTTTGCCAAAGCGTGAATTGTGGTCTTCACAAATATCGTGAAACGCAATTATACCATTGTCTCTTACTAAAGGTAAGAATTTTTCAAAATCCGACTTAACTCCCCTGTAACTGTGATCACCATCAACAAACAATAAGTCTATTTGTTTTCCCGATAGTATTTTTCGAACTTTATTAAAAACTCTTTCAGATGAAGAATACCCTTCTATGTAATAATTTTTAGAACTCGATAAAAATTTCAGCAAAGGTCCATTTTTCTGCACCAAGTCAATTCCAATGATTTTCTCAGTCGTGGGGAGACATGTTGAAAATAGAAAACTAGTTCCTCCTCTCTCGACACCTATTTCGCAAATAATCTTGGGTGAAAAGTTGATCGAGTATTTTATGAACTCGCAAATTTCATCTTCGATTTGGGTAGTCTCAAAAACATCTTTTGAAAATGACCAAAGATCGTTTATTTGAGTGCATGTAAGAAGCCTTGTTTTTAATTTTCTATGATGAAGTATTGATACACCAAAAATAAGCCTTTGGTAAAAGCCTTTTACAATCGTTCTTAAATCAGCAACTAGCATGAAAGTAGTTTGTTTCTAAGGGTAAATAAAAATGGGTATTTCTTTCACTAGTCGAAACTATGGAATCTTTATGATTCATTAGATATTCCCATTTTTTTAAAAAATGGGATTAGGTGCACGCAGAGCAATAAAGATATTAAAGTGATGAGAAAAGTAATTATTGCTAAAGAACCACTGTGGCAATACGGATTCTGACCAATAAATTTCAGAACATGGATTGGCCACAGGTTCAGCCCTATAAAAGACTCGTATGAAGATAGATCGATAATCTTTTCTGATGAAACTCCAAGAATTGAACAGGGGTAGCGCGGTGTGGCATCGCCCATTTTGTGTATAAAAAGAGAGAGGGTTGAAGGGAGTTGGTTTGGAGTTTCAAGGCCTGTAGTATTGGTGATCTGGTTCCGAAGTACCGAACACTCGTGCGTTTTCATACAAACCGAGGCGAGTTGAATCCCGCAGGAAGTAAGGATTAGAAAAAATAGAATTACTTTTGAGGCAAATGATCTAATCTTAACAAACGCGAAAGGAATGAGTAAAATTGGGAGGATCGGGACTAATAAACGATTTCCCCAGCACCACCCACCTTGGATGCTTTTCCAAAAGCACATGGCTAAAAACCAAGTTATAAGAATTCCAATACAAAGTCTAGCGAAGCTCCGGTGCTTGAGGGGAACAAAAAACCAGCCTGGGAGGGTAAATAAGAGGATGGGGTTAAAGGGAATTATCCCTCGTTGCGTTGAAAAAAGGTAGTCGAACCAGTCTCTTTGAAAGAATGCCCAAGAGAAGGAACTGGCTTCGGATCCATATCCGGTTTCAAGAGGATTTCCAAAGCGCAAATAATTGGCTGAAGCCAAAAGGAATCCAACCGGAATAAGGAATATGCAAAAGTCAAAAAGCCGTGAGAACCTTGCCTTGGCAACTATTCCCTTTCTACCTTCAAGCCAGGCGAATGCCGCAAATATCGGCAATAGTAATACAAATACAATCTTTATGGCTACAAGTAGGGCGCACCAAAAGGAAATTTTTCGCCATTTTTTGGGTGACGGGTCAAGGAAAGCATTGATAGCTCCAAGTAGAAAGGCTGTTTGAGTAATTTCAGAAAAGTCGGTTGTTGTATATTTCCAATATGCCGTTGTTATTGCCAAAAGGATTACCGCTAAATTTGCTTTTTCAGGTGTTGATTGGAGCCGTAGCAGGATCGATCGAAAGAACCAAAGCCCTAGAATAGCGAATGGTATGTTGTAGCAAGAAAGTAAGAAATCGATTGGTATTCGTTGATCAATTTGGACAATCGAAGCTATCACTTTCCCTGCAAGAACCAATGGCAAGAAGATAGCAACTAGTCCCACACCATAATTAGAATAAATCTTACCGTTTTCATCTACTTTTTGGGCATTTTCCAAAACCGCAGGATCCACGGCTTCGATGAGCATGGATCCTTCTTCTATGATAGCTAACGCTGTCCTGACCGAATATTCGGTGTCGATAATTTCCAGGTGACCTTTGGCTGTGAAAAAAAAGAGCAAGGCCAGTACCCAAAGAGGGTAGGGGGAGAGAGACTTGATGCTCAATCGAATGTCCAAAGTGCTCGTTTGCGAGCGAAGTTATCGAAGATTATTTTTAATGTTTTCAATCTTTCTTTATCTGAGAACAAATGAAGCCTTCCTTTTCCTTTCAGAATCAAATTTGCACATACTTTATCATCTTTGGATAGCTTTACTATTATTTGGCTTAGTTCTTTCGGGTCGTGAGGATTTACTAGCAAAGCTGCATCTCCGACTTGATCTCGGAATCCTGGTAGGTCGGCAACCACAACGGGTGTGCCAAGGGAAAAAGCTTCGACAGGAGGCATGTTGGTGGGACCAAAGTACGAAGGCATAATCAGGGCAATCGAATTCTGGTAATAACTAGGCATGTGTTCGTCCTTAGCAAAACCCACATGACGAATTAAGTTTCCAACACCATTCTTTTCGGCGAAAGAAAGAATGTTTTGTAAATTACCGCAATCTGAACCACAAAAAATTGCGTATATTTCAAGTCCGTGGGAATTCTTGACATCTGCAAGAGCCTCAATGATCAATCGATGGTTTTTATGAGGCCAAAATTGAGATGGGTAAAAAATAAATTTAGCTTCCTTGGGCAGTCCGGCAAATTTGCGAGGATCGAAATCGATTTTTCCCTCAAGTTGAATAATCCGACTCGAGGCTGGTTTCCAAATATAATGAACTTTTTCAGGATCCAATCCATAGCGCCTGACAAGTGCATCCCGGCCAAACGGAGATTCAGCGATTACTGCAGTGGCCTTGGGCAATGCGGTCCGAAGAAAATTTTCCCGTGAATCAAATTCAAATTGCTCTCTTACTTCAGGGAATTCCGGATGATCACGGTGGCATAAGTCCCAGACGGGAAGGATGAAATTGAGTTCCTCGAGAAATAGGGAAAGGGGGTTGGGTCCAGTGAAATAAACAAGATCGATCTTGTTTCTCTTGAATTGTTCGTCCAGTGGTTTGCAGATTCCGAGTTTTTGGAACCAGCGATTGAGGGTTAGATTTTTTCTGAACTTGTGGACAAGTCTTTCTTTCCCCCCAAATTTGAGAAACTTTGTATTGAGTCCTGCTGTTTTCGCTGCTTTGGCATTCTCTTCGCTCAGGGTGTAGTATAGAAATTCGTATTCATCCTGATTTTTAATCCGAGAGACCAAAAGCGTGGCGGATAGACTGTCGTGAAACCCCCCTCCCACTAATGGGTTGGCTTCGAATACGACGGCTATTCGCACAATGGCGTACTATTGTAGCGGTTCCCTGTCATTAGAAGATGCTAATTGGCCTTACACATTTACAATTTCAATTAACTTTTCCGATACGGTAGTAATTTCTTTTTCAGTGAGGGCGAGTCCGCCGGGAACATAAAAACCCCGTTCGGCTAATCGTTCGGCATGGGGGTGGATGTCATCCAAGAAATAGCCCATTTCATGATAAATTGGCTGCTTGTGCATCGGGTAGAAGAATGGCCTTGTCCCGATTTTATGTTCTCCAAGTTTAGCCATTACGGTTTGAGCATCAAGGGGACACTCATCCTTTAAAACCACTCCGTAAACCCAGTATATATTTTGAGCATATGGGGTTTGAGCAATTGGCAATTGAAGATTTGGACATTGGTTTAACAGCCTAGTGTAAGATTGCCCCATGGACCTTTTCATTGAAACGAATTCGTCGAGCCGTTCCAGTTGAGCCAATCCAATCGCAGCTTGTAGGTTGGTCATGCGGTAATTCCATCCAATACGTTCGTGGTAGAATCTTTTTTTTGCCTGAAAGCAATGATCACGAAGTGAACGGCATTGATTAGCCAACTCGTCATCGTCCGTGAGCACCATTCCTCCTTCACCGGTTGTAATATGCTTGTTTGGATAAAAGCTGAAAGTACTTAAATCACCCAAACTCCCACAAGATCTGTCTTTATAATCAAGACCGATTACCTCTGCCGCGTCCTCAATTACTTTGATACCCCTTTTTTTCGCCATTTGTAGAATGGGGTCAGAGTCAACGGGCAGACCATAAATATGAACAAGCATAATAGCTTTGGTCTTATCCGTTATTGCAGACTTGATTTGCTCGGGCGTGGAATTAAATGTTTCAGGGTCACAATCAACTAAAACAGGTTTTGCTCCTGCACGAATGACGGCGTTTACGCAGGCGATTATTGTAAAAGTAGGAACGATGACTTCATCATCAGGTTCTAAATCCAAGGTGTCCATGGCGACTTGCAAGGCGGCAGTACCATTGCAAACGGCAATTCCATGTTTACGCCCATGACGATGTGCAAACTTTGATTCGAATTCCTTGACGAAAGGGCCTTCGGATGAAATCCAACCTGTTTCGACGGCTTGGAGTACATACTTGGCTTCGTTGCCTTCTAGAACGGGAATATTTACGGGAATTGGACTCATTGTTTATGTAAGAGTGTGAGGGTTATGCAGAGCTTGTCCGGATGAAAGAAAAGGGAATGAATACTTAATAGTTTATCGAGCGAAGCAGATTCCTAAAGCTATTTGTTGATGAATTTCAATTTAATTTTTTCGCGAGGCGTATGCAAGCACGCTCCAATCATTTAAATTCGGTTCTTTGGTCGGATTGCCCCAAGTCCCAATGGTTTTTAGCTCAAAGCCATGTTTATCCAGAATCAATCGAATTTCATTCTTCGTAAAGCACCTCATACGATGGGTTTCCGAAAAAGTTTCGATTCCCGTTTTATCTTCCAAAAAGAATTGATGAGTCGCATTTACGAATGAGGTTGAAACTTCCAATGAGGAATTGCAAATTCGAGTGATTTTAGAATTTCCGATATGGAAAGTTTTTTTACGTGTCTCTGGTTTTAGGTGAATTACAGCCGGCAAGTACCAAAAATCGAAAATCAAAGGACAAGACGAATTACCCTTTTTATTGATGAAGTCGAAAAAATAATCTATATCGGAATCTTCGGTAAAGTAGGAGAATACATCGAATAAACAGAGCGAGGCTTCCATAGAGCCATTGGCAATCTGGTCTGATTCGTCGATATGTAAGAAATTTGGGTTGCCGGAATGTTGTTTATTCTTAGCTATCTCGAGCATATCATGAGAGCGGTCTACCCCAGTTATGAGAA